>Ga0206890_1030_pt1 | contig 43309 bp, 34 predicted proteins | sample Alteio_BWOrgHeat_58_FD_152960 | JGI IMG/M metagenome (GOLD analysis project Ga0206890, IMG submission 152960) | Enriched cells from forest soil in Barre Woods Harvard Forest LTER site, Petersham, Massachusetts, United States - Alteio_BWOrgHeat_Nextera6 ... | reverse complement strand
GCCTTGGGCATCAATGAAGTTGAAGTGCTTGTCAATTTTAGTCGTGTGGCTAATGGTTTGCTGAAGCATGGTGTGATGGACAAGGCGCAGATTCTGGCCAACCTGGAAGCGTTAATTGACGACCCGATGCCCTATGCCCTAAAGAAAGGCGGAAAGTTCAAAAACCTCGCCGAAGATGTGATCGCCCTGCGTAAGGAAGGCAAGTTTGTAAAGCAGCAGCGCAGCAACTTTGCTTTGAAGGAAGACATTGCCGAGTTCCCGGTTTATGGGATCGAAAATATTGAGGTGGGCGCGCTGGCGCAGATGAGGACCGCTATCCGTTTGCCAATAGCGGTTGCCGGCGCGCTAATGCCCGATGCGCACCAGGGCTACGGCCTGCCCATTGGCGGGGTGCTGGCCACCACGGCCAATACCATTATCCCCTTCGCGGTGGGTGTGGATATTGCCTGCCGTATGTGCCTGAGCATTTTTGATATGCCTGCCGAAACCGTGGATAAGGAAACGGACATGCTGAAGAATATGCTGGTCGACCATACCTATTTTGGTATCGGCTGTACCACTAAAACGCACTTCGACAGCTCGCTGTTTGATAGCAAAACCTGGAACGAAACCAAGGTGATCCGTAACCTGAAGGATAAGGCTTACGCGCAGCTGGGTACCAGCGGCACCGGCAATCACTTTGTGGAATGGGGCGAGCTAACCCTTGCCGAAGGCGCTTTGGACGGCATACCAGAGGGTAATTATTTGGCTTTGCTATCCCACTCCGGCTCGCGTGGGTTTGGGGGGAGCGTGGCGGATTATTACAGCAAAATAGCCATAACTAAAACCAAGTTGCCACCTGAAGCAAAGCATTTGGCCTGGCTCGACCTTGATAAGGACGAAGGGCAGGAATACTGGATTGCCATGAACCTGGCAGGCGAATATGCCAGCGCCAACCACCACGAGATCCACAACAAAATTGCCCGTGCGCTTAACCTCAACCCGCTGATGCGTATTGAGAACCACCACAACTTTGCGTGGAAGGAACACCTGGCCGATGGTACCGAAGTGATGGTGCACCGCAAGGGCGCCACTCCTGCCGGCGAAGGCGTGCTGGGTATTATCCCCGGCAGCATGAGCACACCCGGTTTTGTGGTGCGCGGCAAGGGCGATGCCGCCTCTATCAACTCTGCCTCACATGGTGCGGGGCGGTTGATGAGCCGGAGCGCTGCCTTCAAAACTTTAGACAAGGCCGCCATAGCCGCCAACCTGCTCCACAAGCGCATTACCCTGATGGGCAGCGACATGGACGAGGCCCCCATGGCCTACAAGGACATCCACACCGTAATGGCCGCGCAAACCAACCTGGTGGAAGTGCTGGCGAAATTTGAACCGAGGATAGTAAGGATGGCGGATGCGAGGGAGAGGCCGGAGGATTGAGGGTACTTAAAAATTGTGATAATTAAAATTAATATTATATTTGATAAATAACCTAAATCATATGGAATCAGGAACTTGCAATAACTGTAACGTTGAAATATATCCTACGGCAATATTTTGTCATAAATGCGGTCATCGTTTGAAGTGTGAAGATTGTGGCGCTTTTTTGGTGAAAGATGCAAATAACTGTATCTCATGTGGAAAGAAAATCAACCAAGAAAACAATCCAAATACTGCGCTAAAAAATACAGTAACTTACAGGAAGACCAAAGATGAAACATTTTTTGATGCATCGCTTTCAGATACTGTGGCTAAGGATGGAATTGGGAGTTTGATTGCAAATATTACTAATAATAGATTGCCAGAAGGGAAATTTACAAATAAAGAAATCGAGGACTTAACAGACCACATTAAAAAAAACGATTCCGATACATTAGATATTGACTCTGAAGAAGTAGTTAATGAAGTTAATAGCAAAGATGGTTCGAATGAATTTCAACATATAAGTGATGTTGAAATGAATGTTAATTGCTCTGAGGCTGAATGGATTTTGATTTATGCGTTTTACGAAAGCGAGTACGCAACAAAACGATTTACAAAAAAAGCCGTTTACGACAAATACATGTCAGTACGCAAAACCCAATCTCATATCAATCATTTTCCCGAAAATTGGAAAGGTCTGGAATGGATAGAGGTGATCCGCAAGTTTATTGTGGCTAAGAAAACTATGTGTGTTACCTACCAATCCTTTAAAGCGCGGGAGGCGAGCACTTTTTGCTTTAGTCCGTATTTGCTGAAGGAATACCGCAACCGTTGGTTTGTGCTGGGCCTGTCGCACCAAAGGCATGCTCCGCTATTAACCCTTGCGCTCGACAGGATACAAGATATTACAGCGCATGAAGATGAATACCGTGAAAACACCACGATCGACCTGGCAACTTATTATAATGACGTGCTGGGGGTGACCAAATCGCCGGGACAGCGGGATGTGGAAGTAGTTTTTTGGATAGATAACAAAAACGCTCCCTACGTAATAACCAAACCGCTGCATCATACCCAAAAACAATTAAGCGAAGATGCCGACGGGATCATTTTCAGCATCCGGGTGATTCCCAATTTTGAGCTGGAACGGGAGCTATTGGGCTTTGGGTCAAAATTAAAGGTTTTAGGCCCGAGGATATTGGTGAAACAGATAAAAGAGCAGTTAAGGAAGACGCTGGAAAATTACTCCTTGCACACGCATGTTATCACTTCAGAATAAAATATTCATATTATTTATGGAAACAGCAGCCAGGTTGCATCTATCTATTAAAACTATATTTTAATAATGATCTAAACCTAAATATATGCTCCTGGCAAAATGTAAAATATTTCAGTACCTGTTGGCTTTAGTCCTTTTGTTCCATATCTCAATAGGTAACTGCCAAAAGAAGAATAACACGAATAATTTTAAAGCAGACTCCCTTGTAGTGGTAAGTTCCCAACCAGTTCTCAGGGATGACACCAATAGTTTCGAAAAGATAGAATCCTCCATCAACAGAAAAGGACTGCTTACTGAACTTCAGGCTGAATTGGAGCATCGGAAACAGTTGGCCATAAAATCTCAGGATGATATTACGCTTGCGCGCAGCCTGAACGATCTGATGAAGATTCGCGATCTGAGAACGGAAGATACCCTATATTTCCGGAATAGCGCTTTTATGGATACTATCCTAAACAACCCTGGTACCTCTGCAGCTTTAAAGGCTATCATTCACATCCTGCATGCGCAACGGCTGAGTAACTTTGATCACCGCTCTTTAAGATTTAATGCTGCAGCATACAGGACAAAAAATTTGAAATTTAATTACGCTGCGCTTACAGCAAAACAACGGGATAGCATAGTAGTTAAAGATATTGAAGCGGCGCTAAGTATTCATCCATTCAAAGGAGACATAACCAGGTTACTATGGCTCTCTTCTAACCCGGATGTTTTTTTGTTTCAGCCAAAATTTGAAGACATCGTATTGTCTGAGCGGATCAACCTGGTTGCAAGCCGATACTATGAGTATGACTTGGAAAAATCCCCGGTAGGTCAATGGGCTTCGTTGCCATCAATAAAATTCAGGTAACTGCTTGATAGCTTGTCAGGCAGTAAAGAAGGGATATCGACAGTATTAGGCGGTTATCAGCGATGGCTCTCGTTCAATAAAAATGATCCTGGAGTAATCATGTTTATCGAATCACTTGCGCGTAAATATATTTACTTGTCTTTCATTCAGGATTCGGTAGGCCGTGAGGCATATACTAAATATTTGCTTAAAAGTACATCTTCCCCTCATCTCGCTTTTAGAGCACATGCTGTTTATCAGCTGTGCCTGATATGGAATGAAGATGGTAACAAGTACGTGAATTTTTATGACAGGTATCAATTTTTAACAGGCAATAACTTTGATAAAAGGTTCCAGTACATGCCTATAAAAGCATTGCAATTATATGAGCAGCATAAAGAGCTGATGAGCAAATATCCATTGTTCAACAAAGTGCTTGAGTTGATGGCACAACAAATACTTAAATCAGGCTTGCGCATAGAAATGGAGGATAAATTTATCCCAGGCGAAGCTATTCCTGTAAAAGCAATATATAAGAATACTACTACCTTATTTTACAGGGTTGTCCGGGTAAATCCAGGAGAACCGGTAAGTAACAAAAAAGGGATGGCCATACCTGCTTTATTGAACCGGGCTACTGTTACAGAAGATAAGTTCATCCTGCCATTACCGGATGACCATAATAACCATGACGTCTATTTAAAATTACCACCGTTAGAAAAAGGTAATTATTGCCTGCTTTTCAGCAATAAAACCCTCATAGGTAACCAGGATACCATCAATAGCATCGCATTCCAGGTGACAGGAATAGCCGTTATTAATACCGATGAAAGGGTCTACGTTTTGGATCGGAAGACCGGATTTCCGTTGGCCGGGGCAATTGTGCGATCATTTAATAAGCATAATGAAATAACAAATGGTGGGCCACTAAAAGTACAGCAAGCAGGGTATATAAACATTCCTGATGATAAGGTCGACAGCATTGTTGTATCCTATAAAGAGGATACTTTAGGCCAATTGTTTACAGCGCATGCGAACAGCTTGCCTGATGACATTTATGATAAGGATTTATATGATAACCTGGGTGATTTTTATAATGATAAACTCACTATGCATGTTTTTACCGACAGGAGCATATACAGGCCGGGGCAAACGGTGCATTACAAAATCATCTTTCTAACTAAGGACCCACAAACCGGTGCACCGATTTTGTTTAATAAAAAAAATGTGGGCAGCGGTTTTTTTAAGAACAAGCTTAGTAAATGGATTAAAGATAAACAGGATTTGATAACGCTGGAAGATCCCTTTAATCGAAAAACTGATTCAGTTAAAGTTACGATCAATGAGTTTGGAAGCTTTGCCGGATCTTTTACACTACCAAAAGCGGCTGCAACAGGCGATTGGAAAATAGAGGGAGAGCCTGATGAAGATTATCGAAACAGGGGCGAATTTAAAGTGGAAGAATATAAAAGGCCAACCATTGAGCTGAACATGGAAAAACCGAAGAAAATGCTCATACCCGGAGAGCCGTTTACGATCAAACTAAAATTACGCTCATTTAGCGGGGCCGATCTGAACGATATCCCGATAAATTATACTTTGCGTCGTTATGGAAAGTTACCCTATAAAAGCAGTAGTTCAGCATATACAAATGATTATAAAACTATTCAGCTTATTGATAGCGTCGGGCATACTGATAAAAATGGGCAGTTGATAGTGGCTGTAAATGATACCTTGCTTTCCGGTTATAAGTTTAATGATGAAGAGATACTTAACTATACCTACGAACTAAATGCCACAGCGGTTGATGCTACAGGCGAAAGCTCAGAGGTAAATGAAAGTGTGAACATATCTACCAGGCCGATTAAAATACGCATAGATATGACTAAAATATACGATCGTCAGGCTCCGCCGTCTTTAAATGTGACTACAATAGCTGATTTTGAAGGCACGGTGGGCCGCCAGGTAGCTGTAAAACTTTATCGTACAACAGACCCTGATGTGATCGGGGTAACAAGAAAAGAAGTTGACCAATGGTACTACCCGGAGGCTGAATGGAATAAATGGTTCCCTCAATTAGCGATACCTACTACACCGATATCTAAAACAAGGACGTTGGTATTGGATACGATCATCAATACAGGTTCATATCAAAAACTTGCTCTGCCCAAAGAGAAATTAAGTGCCGGGTTCTACGAGGTGGAGGCAATTTGTGAAGAGGAACACAAAACCATTGGGCAATATGACTATAATTTTAAGGTTTTTGACAGTAAGTCTGGCGAAAGCCCGGTGGATGATATAGACTACCTCCCTACCAACACGGTAAAACCGGGTGAAACAGTCGCCTGGTATAGCTCAGGTAAGAAGGACAATTATACCATATACCAGGTTATTTACGAAGCGGCGGGTAAACATCGGGTAATAAAAAACATTTACCAGGAATTTGATGAGAAAAAGGGCTTGCGCATGTGGGCCTGCCAGGTGCCGCCTGATGCGGCAGGGACAGTATTGCTTACTCGTATTTCCGTATGGAATAATCAGATATCCCGCAATGAAAAAAGAGTATACCTAGTAAAAACCGCAGCCGAACCACCAGAGATAATTGTCGAAAAATACCGTAAGGTGATGACTCCGGGTGCAGAGGAAACTTTTACCGTATCCATCAAAACAAAAAACGATAATGTAGCGGCCGAATTAATGACCACGATGTATGATGCCTCGCTGGATAAGTTGCAGGATCATCACTGGAATTTACCTTACGCAGAAGGAGAGCGCCTCTATCTTCAGACGTACTGGAATTATTCGCTTTCTTCAACCAAATCATCGGGGGATTACGGGCAGAGTATTGCGCAGAATTTCTTATGGGACAGTATGGGTAGCGATAAAAGTTTATCAAGTGCATTACAAGGACGTGCTGCAGGTGTAAGCATTACAAGCGCCGATGGCCTCAATGAAGTAGTGGTGGTTGGTTACGGAATGCAATCAAAACGAGATATTGCATATAGCGTAACTACCGTAATGATCCGGGGATCGAGTAGCATTCTTGATTATAAACAACCCTTAATTGTGCTTGACGGTGAAATTTATACAGGCGACTTAAAAAATATCTCCCCAGCAGCTATAACCCAGGCTATGGTACTTAAGGGCGCAGATGCAAGTGCAATATATGGGTCAAGAGCAAGCGAAGGCGTGCTGATCATCAGTACAAAAGGGCCAATAGTGCTGCCTGGAACTGAAGAGCCGGTGATTAAGATCAGGAAGAACTTTAACGAAACAGCGTTTTTCTTTCCGCAGGTGCATGCCGGAACTGATGGATATTACCATTTCAGCTTTACCATGCCAGAAATTGCAACTGAATGGAACTGGAAAATGCTGGCGCATACCCGGAATGCACAATTTGCTTACCTGGAGAAAAAACTTCAAACGCAGTTGAACCTGATGGTTCAGCCCAATATGCCACGATTATTGTACCAGGGCGATCAACTAAAACTGCAAAGCAGGATAAGTAACCTGGATACAACCAGTGTAGCCGGGAAAATATCTTGTAAAATAGAAGATGCTGTTACCGGCCAGGATATTACTGCATCAATGGTAAGTAGTAGTACCCAAAACTTTAGCCTGAACAGAAAAAGCTCAGGAGCGGAGTCCTTTTTAATAATGGTACCGGCCGGGCAATCCAACCCGCTAAAAATTGTAATTACAGTGACCGGGGGAAGTGCTTCTGATGCCGAAGAGCACATCATACCGGTACTGTCAGCAAAAGTGTTTGTGCGGAAAAGTATCCCGGTACACTTTAAAAATAGTCAGTCAGTTACTGTTCCATCTGTCAATTTACCAAAAGATACTCAATTATACGGTATAGGCATTTCTATTGACCAAAAGCCGCAGGCTGCGCTTATTAATGTCCTACCCTGGCTGGCCAGCTACTCTTATGATTGTGCCGAACAGACATTTAACAAATTAAAAGCGAGGGTGATAGCCTTGAAGTTGATGCAAAAGGATACCATCGCGCAGGCAGCATTTAAAAAAACAGTATTATCCGCTGAAAAAGATAAGCCCCAAGATGAAACACTACCAGACGAATTGGCTGCAGAAACAATGCCGTGGTTAAGCATCGGAAACCAGGCAGCAGATCAGCAGAAACAACTATTCCATTTGCTGGATACCATCGATACTAAGAATGACATTGATAAGCGGCTGGAAAAACTCTATAAAATGCAACAGGCTGACGGGGGATTGGCCTGGTTTGAAGGCGGGAAAAGCAATCCGTACATCTCAGCATATGTTTTAGCCGGATTTGGCCAGCTTAAAAAAGCAGAATGGGTTACCGACGCACGAAATGCTGATCGTCAAAAACAATTTATAGGCAAATTATATCAATACAATCAAGGACAAGTGCTGGGCCAGCATACTGAAAATGCAGATATGTTTCTGTTATATGCCCTTTCTTATTGGAGAGATTCTCGCGATGAGCCAACGGCGCTACAAGAGAAGGTAAATGGATTGCTGGGTGCGGTATGGCAAAACCAGGATAAACTTGACCTGGAACAGCAGGCATTGCTTATCATCAATACATTCAGGTTTACAAAAGACGGTGATGCTTTAAATAAAAAAGCGCAAATGCTATTGGAGAATATCAAACAATTGGCTATAAATGATTCAGAGAACGGACTGCGCTGGAAAGCGATATCAGATGCCGAAGAACTTAGCGGCTCAGCAGAGGAAACGATGGCCCTGATATCTGAAGCCTTTGATCTGAGCGGGAAATATAAGAATGTAAATGCAGGTATGCTAAAATGGATATTAACCGTCAGGCAGGACCAGCATTGGCAAACAACCAAAGCTACCGCAGCAGCTATAGACATGCTTCAAAAACAGAAGGGTACTACATTTGGCAATGCCAAAGCTTTTACCGCAGAAATTAACGGGCAGCGCTTATCCGTTTCTGATGGATTGCTTGACGGCACACCCACAGCTTTTGCCGCAGTAAAACAGCTGCCTAAAACAATTAATTTGCAGCAACAGGGCAACGATGCCAATGGAGCCGTAACCTGGTATTATTTTGCCGGGGCAGAGCATTTAGACACCTTGAATAAAGCGATAAACATCAAAAAACAATTTTACAGGAATGATAAGGATAAAGGCTGGGTTGAGGTAGGGCCAGGAACAGTTTTAAAAATTGGCGATAATATTCGTGTCAAATTAATAATAGAAACTACCTCAAGGCTGAAGTTTGTCCATATCAGCGACCCGCGTGCAGCAGCATTCGAACCCAAAGACAATAACAGTGGTTACAAATACGCTAATGGGTTTAGCTATTATCAGTCGGTAAAGGATACCGGATTGGAGCTATTCGCCGAGTCGGTACCGCGAGGAATTTCTGAAATTAACTATGAAGTTGTAGTGGCAATGGATGGGCAGTTTACGAGTGGCCCTGCCAGATTACAGTGTATGTATCAACCATCGGTAACGACTTATAGCAATGTGCAATGGGTTACCAGCAATTAAAAATTGACTGGTATTTCATTATTGAAACATAATGGACTTAAGAAAAATTGAGTAAATTTATTCAGAACTATCTGGTATTTGTGTAAACCACAAAGTAAACCGAAAATAAAAGGCACTTACAAATTAATGCAAGTGCTTGATTATCAATGTGGGAGTTACTGGGTTCGAACCAGTGACCCTCTGCTTGTAAGGCAGATGCTCTGAACCAGCTGAGCTAAACTCCCTTTATTTTTATTTCTCTTCGGTCTGTGACCCCCCCGACGTAGTCGGGGTGCTCTGAACCAGCTGAGCTAAGCTCCCTTCGTTTTGGGACTGCAAATATAGGATGTATGTTCAATTACCCAAAAAATAATTTACATTTTTTAAATTAGCTACTTATCTCCTTATTTTTTCGGGTTTTATTGCTTTAGAATGATATAGGGGCGCTCTGCCCTTAAGCCTCTGAAATATCCGGCGCTACTTCAATGATTAATCTTTCAAGTGTTTCCTTGGTTATCGGCTTAAATATGAACGATTTTACAAAGGGGTATTGCATAGCATGATTAATATCCGCAGGGTTTATTGAAGAAGAGAGCATGTAAATCTTAAACGGCTTTATCAGCCCAGGGTATACATAACTGATCCTTTCCAGAAAGTCCCACCCGTCAAACTTGGGCATATAAATATCCAGTAAAATAATGTCAGGTAAAACACCCTTAGCTTGTTTATTTTTATCCAGGAAGTTAATTACTTCTTCCCCATTAGAGGTGCAGGTAACGTCATAGGCCAGTTTATATTTATTTAATATCCTTTTTAATATAAAATGGTCCATTGCGCTATCATCGATAAATATCAGTTTTTTCATATTTATTGCTTTAACATCAAAAATATGAATGCGTTTATACTCAATTCGTAGGGTTTCCACGGTTTATGCTACGTAGTATTACGCTATTATGCTACAGTAGTATTGTAAATAAATCGATACAAATAGCCTTTCAATCTGCTATCAGATAATATTTGTAAACCTATTCGTTTTATGGGTGTTTTAATTACACATTTTATCACCACGTGAAATGTAGTTATCAATCTATGCAATCAAACTAAACTAAAATGATATTACTTTTCTGTGGGCTATCAGGTGCCGGAAAAACAACTCTTGCCAATAGTGTTAAAAGGAAACTGGCTGAAGATGAGATCTTTATCGAATTAATAGATGCCGACCAGTACCGCCAGAAATTATTTAAAGACCTGGCTTTTTCAAAGGAGGATCGTTTCGAAAACATCAGAAGGCTTGGCTTTATTGCAGACAGGTTTTCATCGCACAATATAATCACCATTATCAGCGCAATAAACCCTTATGACGAGATCCGCAGGGAACTTGTTGATACTTATAAGAATGTTAAAGTGATCTACATTGATTGCGAACTGGAAATTTTGATAAAGCGCGACACCAAGGGATTATACAAAAAGGCGTTGCTGCCAGATGGGCATCCTGACAAGATAATGAATTTAACAGGCATAAATGACCCCTTTGAGCCCCCGGTTTCTCCTGATGTTTATGTTAATACACATCAATTGGATATAAGGCAAAGTACCAAAGTGATTTGTTCCTTCATCATGAAGAATATCATGAGGGAAAAATATGTATTCAATACTTACGCCCATATTGCTAATAGTTACAGATAGGTTCCTGACTTTGAACCAACATTTTAATATACAGGCAATACTTATATGCAGGCAAAGACTTTAATCGTTGTTGGAATGCATCGTTCAGGTACTTCCTTAATTACACATTGGCTGAGTCAATGCGGGCTGCAGGTAGGTGAATGCTTATTAGGGGATGCTCCGAGCAATGTAGACGGCCATTTTGAGGACCTCGAATTTTTAAGGATCCATGAAGAGATTTTAGTAAGCAATAATCTCCCCCCAACCGGGCTTATTGATGATAAGGGTATAAATATTTCCATTTACCAAATGGAAAAGTTAAAGAGCATCATTAGGGTCAAGAACCGGCTTTACACACAATGGGGTTGGAAGGACCCCAGAACATGCTTGTTCCTCGATACTTACAGGGAATTATTTTCCAGGTCAAAATATCTTGTAATTGTAAGGGACTATCAGTCGGTGATCAGTTCCCTTTTAAAACGTGATTTTTCTGATATAGATAGAAAATATGAGCGCAGAGGCTTCTTTACAAGGATAATATGGACCTATTTTAGAAGAAACCGCAGGAAACAAAAATTTTATAAGAATAATGCAGAGTATTATTTGAAGGTATGGATAGCATATAATGAACATATTTTGAATATGTTAAAGGAATTATTGCAGGGCGACTACATCGTAGTGAATTATTCCCTGATAGGGAAGTGCGACAAGAAAGTTTTTTCTCTTTTAACAAACGGCTGGGGATTTGCCTTGCAGTATTTTCCCTTTAAGGAGGTTTTTAAAGAGAATTTAATGAGCAAACCCATCGACCTGAATCCCTATATAAATAATACTGCGCTGGTGGCTGAGGCTGAAAGTTTGGAAAATGCCTTTCAGCTTTATATGAGTCCTTGCTGAAAACCCATCAGCAAGAGCAGTTAATCAACACTCTTTACCTCATAAACTTTATTGTTCAGGCTGAACCCATCGCCGCTTTTTAATCCCTTCAGTTTTAGCCCTATAGGCGAAGCAGGCGAAACTGCAAAAAAGGTTTCCCCGTCAACGGTCAGCGTTCCGGCACTGATGGCTATATAAAATTTACCATCATTAGTAGCAACAAGGCTTCCGGTTTCTGAGGTTATGTGGGTGCTGTTATAACTGATCTGATCTAAAGCGACCATCAGTTTTTTAGCTTCATTTAACTGAATCATATTGCGACCAGTTTCCTGCTGCATCATCGCCCTGCCCGTTTCATATTTATCACCAGCGCTGCTTTTAGTTTCCTCATTTGCAGCCTGTTGTGCTGCATTTATAGCATAGGTTGCTGCATCAATGCGATTTTGCACATAATCAACACAAAGACTATGTAATTTCTTTTTCAGATCATTCATGATTGAATGTAAAGGTCGGCAAAATAAAGGAGAGGGATTCTAAGGTGAACAAATAACGATCAGGATAATCACATGGCTATACCCTCATCCAAACGAGGGTCCTCGGGCAAAATTTCCATACCCGGGTGCTCGATATAATCCGCATACCACTGGATCGCCTCAACTACATCCAGGGCATCATCCGAAGCAATACCTATTGTTTCAAAGGCGAATAATTTACCATTTCCATAACCATACAGCTGGATTTCATTCGCGTCGGCATGAAAATCCTCATCACTCAAACAAAATATCCTGATCTTTAAACCAGTATCTCTTGAATGGATCACATCCCTGCATGGATTGTTAGGATCAGTCGCCAATAAGTACACGTTATGGTTCATAACTGGTTTAACAATCCTAAAGCGTGTTAGTTTCGTTTAAAATGAACCTCAATGTGTTATGATCCATATTAGTAGGATTCCCCCCTATAACCGGATGTTGGGTCAACCCGCTTCATTACAATATTACTTACAGGTTTAACAATCAATGGTATCTTTTCAACCCTGGTTTCACTGGTATCCAAACCAAAGGCTTTGGCCTCGGTTTGCGCTATTTTCTTTATGGCGAAATAGCTGTTCAATATAAAACTGTCTTTTATGCTGAACTCATTATTGTACGAAAGGAATTTCTCGATGATCACAAACTGGAAGTCGGCCGTCTGATTGAATTTTCTCAGCGACTCGTACCGGCTTAATATATCCACTTCATTACGGCTCACCATATCTTCAACTACTTTTCTGAACAGCACATTGATACGCGGCTGTATCCTGAACCCTAAGCGGAACTCTACTCTTATTATTTTGCCTGGTTCAATTTCATCCACACTGTATTCCATGGTATAGGGGTCATCCATGCGCTCAATGTGCAGGAACCAGTAAGTATCGGCCCTTTTAGGCTTCCTGCTCAGGATGGAATACATTATTTTTTCCTCGATCTGCTTGCTGTTATTAGCTTTGGTAAGATAAATGAGGTGAGTTGCATATTTGGATACACTTTGGTCAGCGCTTAATGCCTCTAATTGCTGGATTTGATCTTTCAGGTCGATAAAATGCAGGAACCGGTTGGTGATCTTACGGGCCTTGAACCAAACATACATAGTAAATATCAGCCCGAACTCGAACACCAGGAAGAATAGCCGTTTTAGTATTTTAGGTGAATTGGATACGAAGAACGATGTCTCAGTACTAACAAAAACGCATAGTATTATTATTACTATCCAAAGCGGCCAATGCCTCTTATAGCGCATATAGTATGACATCAGCAATGTGGTCATCAGCATGGCGATAGTAATAGAAAAACCATATGCGGCCGTCATGTGTTCAGATGTTTGAAAGTATAATACCACAGCGATACAACCAATGCATAATACCCAGTTAATAGCCGGGATGTATATCTGCCCGCGAATGTTAGACGGATATTTAACGGTAATTTTTGGCCACAAATTCATGCTGATAGCCTCGCTGATCAATGTAAACGATCCGCTGATCAACGCCTGGCTAGCGATGATAGTGGCAAAGGTAGCTATGATGACACTTGGTATTAAAAAGGCGTGTGGTACTATCGAATAAAAAGGGTTTACCGAATCAAATTTGATTGAAGCGGCATGGTTCAACACCCACGCACCCTGACCCAGGTAGCTCAACAGTAACGTGATCTTAACAAAGATCCATGTTACCTGTATGTTTTTGCGCCCGCAATGCCCCAGGTCCGAGTAGAGCGCTTCTGCACCCGTCGTACACAAAAACACGGCACCCAGCAACCAGAAACCTTCCGGGTGAGTGGTTAACATGTGAAAACCATAATAAGGGTTAAACGCCTTAAATACCGATGGGTAATGTACAATTTGCATCGATCCTATAATACCGATCATTAAAAACCATATCAGCATTACCGGGCCAAAGGCCGCACCTACAACCTTGGTACCAAATTGCTGGAAGAGGAAGAGCAATAAAATGATGCCGATTACTATACCCAGGACAATATTGCTGCCGGGTTTCATCATATCCGCAAGTTTTGGCACCTGGCCCAAACCTTCAATAGCCGAAGCCACCGAAATAGGAGGCGTAATAATACCGTCAGCCAGCAGTGTGCCGGCGCCAATAATAGCCGGTATAGCCAGCCATTTACCATATCGCCTTACCAGGGCGTATAATGAGAATATCCCGCCTTCACCGTGGTTATCCGCTTGCAACGTGATGAAAATATATTTGAAGGTGGTTTGCAGCGTGAGCGTCCAGAATATACACGAAAGGCACCCGAAAACAAAAGGTTCGGTGGCTTCTTTTCCCTCGGTCATCAGGGTCTGAAATACATACAATGGGGAGGTACCTATGTCGCCAAATATGATCCCCATGGTGATGAGCATTCCGGCGGCGGTGAGTTTCTTGAGATGATTATTCATGCAATAGGGGCTAAAAAGCGCGCAAATGTATTTAATATACTTATTACAAGCAACTTAATTGTTGTCCATTTTGAAAAATCAGGCAGCAAATAAATGAATTTATGCTAACCGCAAATGGAATTAATTATCAATCAAATAATTACAATACGATGATAAAGGCAAAAAATATTATATGTGAAAAACCGAAGCCACAATATTGTAATTTTTACAATTATTAATCTCTGTCTGAAATTCAGGAAAACCAGCTATTTTTTTAACGCCTCTTCTCCGAATCTTATCAGATCATCGGCTTTTATGTAGCCAACTGTTCCTAATACGGCCTTGCCGGAAGAGTTAAATATGATGAGGGTTGGGTAAGCCTGCAAACCCCATTGCGCAGCCAGCTCAGGCCCCTGCCCTTTTTCCATATCAATAGCAATGTTTATAAAATTCTTATTGTAAAATACAGCAGCCTTACTGTTTTTAAAGGTAGTGAGCTTAAGCAGCTTGCATGGGCCGCACCAAGTTGCATAAGCATCAACAAATATGTATTTGTTTTGTGCTGAGGCCTGTTTTAAGGCCTCATTCCATTGATCTTCAATAAAAATAATATGCTTGCCTTCGTCAGCAGCCTGTTGCTTTTTCTGGTTCTGCGCATTAGCAGCTATGGGAGAGATAATGCTCAGTAGTAATAAAGCGAAATATGCCGGGCGCAATTTTTTTATCATGAGAAACAGCTAAATAACGCATAAAAATAGCACATATAAGTTACTATATGTGCTATTATGGATCGTTTAAATATTAACGCTGATCAGCAGGTTTTGGTGCAGGCGGCTTTGGTTTAGGCTGCGGCTGCTTTTGAGCGCGCTGTGCCTGTTGCTGGCGTTGTTGTGCCTGCTGAGCCTGTTGCTGCTTTTGTTGTTGCAATTGCTGCTGACGTTGTTGAGCCTGCTGCTGGGCTTGTTGAGCCTTTTGCTGTTGCAATTGCTGCTGAGCCTGTTGCTGTTTCTGTTGCGCTGCTTGCTGTGCCTGCTGCTGTTGTTTCTGCAATTGCTGCTGACGCTGTTGTGCAGCCTGCTGAGCTTGTTGCGCTGCTTGCTGTTTTTGCTGTTGCAATTGTTGTGTCTTTTGCTGTTGCAATTGCTGCTGAGCCTGTTGCTGTTTCTGCTGCGCTGCTTGCTGGGCTTGTTGCTTCTGTTGCTGTAACTGCTGCTGAGCTTGCTGTTGCTTCTGCTGTATCGCTTGTTGGGCCTGCTGTTGCTTTTGCTGCGCTGTTTGCTGTAACTGCTGCTGTTTTTGCTGCACTGCCTGTTGAGCTTGTTGCTTTTGCTGCTGCCCGGCTTGTTGAGCCTGCTGCTGTTTCTGTTGAACAGCCTGCTGAGCTTGCTGTTTTTGCTGCGCCGCCTGCTGTGGTACATTAGCTGGCTGGTTTGGTCTTGCTGCAGCAGGGCGGTTAGCTGGCTGCGCAGGTGCAGGACGGTTGTTATTAGGCTGGTTAACGCGCACTATTTTATTATCAGGCGTAGTGCTCTTGGCAACGGTAGCCAGTTTTGCGGCGTTTGCACGGTTAAAACCGGGGCCGCTGGTGTTGGCTGCAATGCGTTCGTTAGGATGCTGGTTTTTATATGCTACCGCATCAACCACCCTCGCAGGGGCCGCATTTGGCGCTGCCTTTACCGCCGGCCTGTAAATGTTAACAGTATTGTTGGTAATATTAGTTGTACCCGGCCTGCCCGAATTATTAATATTATATACCCTTACATTATTATTATTGGTAACCTGCCTTATCTCTTGTACACGCGGACCGGTTACATAAGTTATATTATTTTTAACGTACGTGTTATTAATGATCGTAGTGTTATGTATGATAGTTACCGAGCGGCTTGGTGGCACATAGTAATTATTTACGTCGGGCCTGTTAATATAGGCCTGTGGTGCACATACCCAGTAATTATCGGGCACATGGTAACCACCACCAATTGATATGCTGATGCTTATTCCGGGCATTAATGGTGCCCATCCGTAATAACCACCGCCATGGCGCCAGCTAACCCATGCGGGTGCCCACCTGTGTCCGGGTATCCATTCCCAGCCGTAGTAATCGTCATAGCGCCAGCGTCCATAGTGGAAAGGCGCCCAACCCCATTCATAGTCAGATACCCAGGTATTACCATAGTCGGTTACTACCCAGTGGCCACGTGTTGCATAGGGCCTGAAATTATCCTCGGCATCAGGTATCCACACATTACCATATTGAGGGTCGCTTACCCAGGTGCCATAAGGTTGCAGCTGATCATAAAATTCTTGATCAGAGATGTAGCCACCATCCTGTGCCATGCTTTTTCTTGGGGCAGCCAGTGTCAGCAATAGAGCTAACAAACCGATGCCCCATATTTTCTTCAACGTTTTCATAGATATTTTTATAAGTATTAAACAATCTGTATAGGTATACATACTTCGATTGAATAAACTATAAAACGTTTAACCCGAGAATTGTTTTAAGAATAATCAAGAGTCTCTTACCGGTCGCTATTTAACACCGGTAGTTAGAAATGCTGAAAGCTTGAATGACAGGTCGGACGTGCCGAATTGAGCGGCAATCCTGCTCTCCATTTTTTGCGCAAGTGGTTCGAGCAGGGAGGGGTCCTTAGCTGCAACTTCCTTGCCAAGCATGTGTTTACGCAAAAAAGCATTGGCCACGTATTCTGCCGAAGGTGCCCCCGACATCAGCTCAACCTTTTCTGCTTTGGCTTTACTAAAGCCGGCATCGGTCAGAAATTGCTCAAGCAGACCGGTGTCATGCATAGAAAAAGGAACGAAAAAGCGTGTAACATCTTCGTCTTCAAAAACCGGGGCAATCGTTTCATTGATCATTAATTTGAATAAGGGCATATTCAAAGTATCATCCCAGGTAAAAAACATAAACATTCCGCCAGGTTTCAAAACGCGGTATATCTCCTCAAAGCCTTTTTTCTTATCCGGTAAAAACATCATCCCAAACTGGCATATGATCAGGTCAAATGAATTATCCGGGAACGACAAGCTTTGTATATCCTCAACCCTGAATTCGATTCCATCATGATCAAGTTCCTGCTGCGCTATAGTCAGCATATCATTGCTGATATCAGATGCGATCAGCTTTACAGTTGCAGGCAATGCTTTGCGAATGTGCCTTGTTACCCTGCCTGTTCCGCATGCCAGCTCCAATACCGACTTCACATTTGTACTATCAATTTTAGATGCCAGGTACTGGCCATAGGGTTCAAATATGATGGGGCCAAGATAACGATCATAGTATTCGGCATCCCGCCCGGTAAATTTAAAGGCTTCCTTTTTTTCCATAAGCTTATCTGGATTTCGGATAAAATTAGTCTTATAAAATTTATCGACAAAAAAAATAGCGAAACTACTTTGGCTGGATAGGATGACATTAAATTGAATTACCAGGCAATATATTTCCTCTGTGCAACTCTGGCGATAAGAAGGGCAATGGCACTAAATGCCAGGGCCGAAAATGCGCTCACAAGGGAATTGGCCTCATGACTAAAAGGGTCTTTAATGGCAAGCGGGATATGTATGATGATGAGCCAGATAAATATCATAATGCCCAACAGGTTGGCGGCCAGCTTTTGTTTAATACCTATCGCAATAGCGATACCTGAACCGATAAGGGTTACGGCTGCGAAATATGTCCAAAATATCGGGCTGCCCGGAAACCACGCGGGTACCAGTGGCGATATGAATTTTGTATAAAGCAAGTGGCAAACTCCATATAAAATCATGGTAATGCAAAAGAATACAGGGCCGAATGGGATCAGCTTTTCAAGAAACTTTATAAACGCTGATGTTTGCCGAGTTACTTCTTTTGGAAAGGAGTCTGCCACAACAAATGCGCCGCCTGCCAGCGCAGGCTCCTTAAGGCCATCGCCCCAACTACCAAGATAGTTGTTGTGCGGCTCAATAATTAATTCATAGGGAATATAACCGAAAAGGTAAACCGCTAGCAACAGGCCCCCTAAAATGAGCGATACCACTCTGCCATTTTTTTCGAAGATGATAGCTGCGCAGGCTGCAATTATTATCGCGGTAAAAAAATAGAGCCAAAATACCGTCAAGGGGAAGCCGGGCCATGCCGGAAAGAAATTTGAACCGAACTGCTTGTAAAAAAGTTGCGGGATCACCATGCCAGCCAACCCTATGCAATAGGCAATTCGCGCCGGTTTAATCAATTTTTCCATTGAATTGCGATAAAATACCACTAAAGATACATGACCGGGAGTTTAAATGCCAATTCTTACCTCGTACATTTCAGAACAAATTCATACAAAGGCTGGGCTCCGGATCGATTTATTCAGAACAACAATTACCAGCCTTTATATTTCATATTGCAAATTCAATTTCAATGACATATTATTTTTAAACAAAGAGATTACATAATTCATTAATTAATAATTTTACCCTTTGTAAAACACCAACTCAATGAGCACCAATATTCCAAGACTTGATCTGAACAACTATGTGAATGGCAATGCCGACGACCGTAAGCGTTTTTCTGAAGAGATAGGCAAGGCATTTAATGAAACAGGCTTTGTAACCATCACCAATCATGGCTTAAGTAAGGAACTGATCGATCAGCTTTATGAGCAGATAAAAGCGTTGTTTCAACTACCTGATAATACTAAATCAAAATATGAAATAGCCGAACTGGCTGGTCAGCGTGGTTACACAGGCAAAGGCAAGGAAACTGCCAAGGGTTTTAAAACCCCCGATCTTAAAGAGTTTTGGCAGATAGGGCAAACCGTTACCGATAATGATCCCGTTAAAAATGAATACCCTGAAAATTTAATAGTAAATGAATTGCCCGCGTTCAACCCAACCACCCGGGAAGTTTACCAGAAACTGGAGACTGCCGGGAAGCAACTGTTAAGGGCTATTGCGGTATACCTGGATCTTCCTGAAAATTATTTTGATGATAAGGTGCACAACGGCAATTCCATTTTGCGCACGCTGCATTACTTCCCGATAGAAGACCCTGGCTCTGTTCCGGCTGACGCAGTAAGAGCTGGGGCGCATGAAGATATTAACCTCATCACCCTCTTAATCGGCGCCAGTGCTGACGGGCTCGAACTGCTTACCCGTGAAGGTGATTGGTTCCCGGTTAAAGCCCATGGCGAAGATGTGGTAGTTAACGTGGGTGATATGCTGCAACGTTTAACCAATAACAAGCTCAAGTCCACCACGCATAGGGTAGTAAACCCTCCCCGCGAGCAAATGAAGAATTCGCGCTATTCCGTACCTTTCTTTTTGCACCCAAAATCGGATATGGACCTTACCTGCCTGGAATCGTGCATTGATGCGCAAAATCCTAAAAAATACAGCGATATCACAGCCGGAGAATACCTGGATGAGCGATTAAGGGAGATTGGGCTGAAGAAGTAGCGGGGCAATAATGGCTACTTATTAGATAAATCAAAAACATTAAATATATTAGCGAGATATAATGCTATTTAATTAATGCAGGTAAAACAGGCGGGTAAATTTATTTTAAACAAACTCCGGAGGGAGTTGCCCGAACGTTTAACCTACCACGGTGTCGACCATAGTATAGATGTATATGAATCAGCACAAAGAATAGCAAAGGCAGAAGGGCTATCAAATTACGAACAAAAGCTTTTGCTTACGGCAGCTTTATTTCATGACTCAGGGTTTATAAAATCGCGAGAAGGGCACGAAGAGGAATCATGTAAAATAGCTCGTCAGCATTTGCCCGGCTATAACTATCGGCCTGTTGAAATTGAGATCATTTGTGATATGATCATGGCTACCAGGTTGCCGCAATCTCCGCATAACCGCATGGAGGAAATATTATGTGATGCGGACCTTGATTACCTTGGCAGGGACGATTTTTTTGCGCTGAGCAACAAATTATATTCGGAGTTGTGCCGTGAGGGCCTGATTGAAAATGAAGAGGAATGGAACCGGGAGCAGGCTGATTTTATGGGAGGCCACAGCTATCATACTGCAACATCGATAAAATTAAGACAACCTAAAAAGGAACAGTATATTAAATTAGTAAAATCAAAAATTTAGATTTGTCCCTGCATGGAAGCTATTAACCCGGATGAGCATTCGCTTAAAGCCCACTTAAAGGATGCCGCATATATCATTGCCGGTATCCTGATTTGCGGTTTTGCATTAAAGGGCTTCCTCGTGCCCAATAAATTCTTTGACGGAGGTGTCACCGGGATATCCTTGCTTATACATGAGTTGTACCACATCAATATTGCTTATATTATTATCCCTGCCAATATCCCATTTATTATTATGGGCATTTTCCAGGTTAATAAACGCTTTGCGTGGAAAACAATGCTGGCTATCATAGGTGTAGGTATATGCCTCCAGTTTATTAATTACCCGGTTATTACTTCCGATAAATTACTGGTCAGCATCTTTGGTGGTGTTTTTATGGGAACAGGGATTGGCCTCGCCATACGCGGCGGCTGTGCGCTGGATGGGATAGAGGTACTGGCGCTCTACACGCTAAAGAGGAGCAGTTTTACCGTAAGCGAAATTATCCTGGGTATTAATATTGTCATCTTCTCCATTGCAGCATTTGAGCTTGGTTTGCCTACCGCCCTATATTCAGTAATGACCTACTATGCAGCCTCGCATACCATTAATTTCGTTATTGAGGGCCTGGAGGAATATACCGGCTTTACTATTATTTCGGGACAGAGCGAACTGATAAAGAAAAAGCTGGTTCTTGAATTAGGCCGGGGCATTACTATTTATAAAGGCGAGCGCGGTTTTCTGAAAGAAAACTTTGAAGTGAGCCATCCGGTTGATATCATTTTTACCGTAGTAACGCGCCTGGAAGTACGCCGTTTGCGAAACATTGTTTACAGTATAGATCCCAAAGCCTTTATGTTTACGGGTACGATAAAAGAGGCTGCTGGTGGCGTATTGAAGAAGCGGGCAAGGCATTAGAGAGACGCAATATTTTGCGTCTCTACCTGATATATTATTATTCCATAACCTCGTAAATCACCACGGGCTTGGCTTTATTTTTCAAATTAACTTCGCCAATTTTCTCGCACTTGAATGATTCTTTAGCCATTTCATACACTTCTTCGGTTATTACGATCTGCCCGGCTTTTGCCGTCGATTGTAATCGCTGTGCCAGGTTCACTGCATCGCCGATCACCGTATAATCAAGCCGTTTAAGTGAGGCTGATCCAATATTGCCTGATATCATTTCGCCGGAATTGATGCCGATAGATACCTGCGGTTCAAAAACTGTTCCATCGGCCCTGGTTATTCCCTCAACATTTTTTATTTGTTCCCTCACTGCAAGTGCTGCGTCTATGGCGCGGTCCAAATGATATTTCCCCCTGAAGACCGCCATTACCGCATCGCCCATAAATTTATCTACATGTCCGGTTTGAGCGATCACCTCTTTCACTATTTGGTCAAAAAGCCTGTTGATGATATTGACCACCTGGTTGGCTGGTACATTTTCGGTAATAGCCGTAAAACCACAGATATCGATAAACATCACGGTTGCCTCCACAGTTTCATTCTCGAGCAGACTCTTTTCATACTCCTTGCTCGTCATAAAATTCAGCACATTCTCATCCACATACATCTTCAGGATGTTATTTTCCTTTATAGCTGCCAGTGTAGCGCGCATCTGCAGTACATGCTGTATAGTTTTTTCTATGGTGACGTCGAGGTCTTCAAAATCAACCGGCTTAAAAACAAAGTCAAAGGCGCCACGATTCATGGCCGTGCGAATATTTTGCATGTCGCCATAGGCCGAAACCATAACTGCCTTCAATATGGGGCTTGATTCTGCAAGACGGGTTAATAAGGTAAGCCCGTCCATTACCGGCATATTGATGTCGCTCAGCATCACATCAACATCCGGGTTTTCTAACAATTTTTGCAGCGCATCTTCGCCATTTTGCGCGAAGACAAACTCATAAACATTTTCCCTGATCTTGCGCCGGAATTTTTGTTTGACAAGGAGCTCCAGATCAGCCTCATCATCAACTACAAGTATTTTGGCCATTATTCGGTAAAGGTTTTAAGTTTTTCTTTTAATAGGGTGAAATCAAGCGGCTTAGTTAAAAAGTCATTCGCGCCGTTTTGCATCGCCTGGCTACGGTTTTCGTCATCGCCATACGCAGTGATCATCATTACCACCGGCGGAGGCTTTTCATAGGCATGCCTGATGCGTGATAGCAGCTCAATACCGGTCATGCCAGGCATATTGATATCAGATAATATCAGCACAACCTCTGAATGTGCATGTTCAAGATATTGAAGCGCTTCTTCGCCCGAAAGCGCGAACGAAAATTCAAATTCGCCGTTCCTTATTTCCTTGCGGAAACGCTGAACAAATAATGGCTGTACGTCAGCCTCGTCGTCAACCACTAATATCTTCATGATAACCAGCTAAATATAATCATTAGTTAAACTATATGGGAATTGTAACCGTAAATTCAGTAAACTCGCCCTCCCTGGTGTTAATGTCTATGCTTCCGCTATGGGCCTTCACAACAATATCATAGCTTAGCGATAATCCCAAACCCGTGCCCTCACCGGTAGGCTTGGTAGTAAAAAAGGGCTGCATGATCTTGTCCTTAATTGCATCAGGTATACCCATGCCGTTATCCTTAACCTTGATCACCACAGATTTTTTTCCGGAGGAGGTAGTTAGCTCAACAGTTGGCTTATATTCAGGCCCCGCTGTCTTCTGCTTCTGATGCACAGCATAAAATGCATTGGTAAACAGGTTGAGCATTACCCTCCCTACATCCTGCGGCACCATATTAACTTTGGTAAGGGTAGTATCATAATGTGTCAACAGTTCCGCATTAAAGGATTTGTCTTTGGCGCGCAAACCGTGATATGCCAGCCGTAAATACTCATCAGCCAAAGCGTTTATATCTGTAGGTTCTTTTTGCCCGCTGCTGGCCCGCGAGTGTTGCAGCATGCCTTTTACAATGCCATCCGCGCGCTGCCCATGGTGACGTATTTTTTCAAGATTGTGCTTTACATCTTCCGCTATAGCTTTGGCCTCTTCTGTATCACCCTTTTCTAACTCCTCCACCATTTCCTCCAATAGTTCCATACTTACTTCCGAGAAATTATTGACAAAGTTGAGCGGGTTCTGTATCTCGTGGGCGATACCAGCTGTTAGCTCACCTAATGAGGCCATTTTCTCCGACTGGATCAACTGATTTTGGGTGGATTTTAGTTCCTTAACTGTTTCCTGCAACTCATCCTTCTGTTTGCTTAACTCCGTGGTACGTTCCTTTACCAATGCTTCAAGTTCGGCCCGGCGCTCGGTGCTGATGCGAAGCTCCTCTTCCTGTTTCCTTGAGGCTGCCCATTTACCAAATATCCATGCAAAGGCAACTACAGTGGCCCAACCAAAAAAGGTTTTATATTTATCATAAAAATCGGGCAGAATAAAGGCTACAGCAGCATTTATAACCCCCATCACTATCAGGGGGATATTGGCTACCAGGTAGGCTCTTTGTGATTCAAAATCCCGTTGCTTATTAATGTAATATATTAAACCCAGCAATATGGCGCTGCCTATAATATCTCTTGCATAGTCCTCGAGGCTGGCGACTACGCCAATGTATAAAACTATGATGCCCCATGTTGCCAGCGAGATCAGCCTTTGCCACTTTGGGAAAAGGATGGAGAATTTCAGCGCCTTTTGCATGCGCCTGACCAATAAAAAGGATGCCAGGAAGTAGAAAATATCCATTCGTTATCTGAAATTCAATTCAAAAGCTAAAAGTAATTATTTAACCCATTAAAGTGGCAACGATACTGTAAATTCAGTGTACCCGCCCTCTTTAGTGTCGACATCTATTTTACCCCCATGTCCTTTCACTACCATATCGTATGTTAAAGATAAACCTAAACCCGTTCCCTCTCCCGTGGGTTTAGTGGTAAAAAATGGCTGCATGATCTTGTCTTTAATATTATCAGGTATCCCGCTGCCGTTGTCTTTTACTTTGATGATGACCTGGCTATTTTCGGCAATAGTACTTACTGATACTTCCGGTTTATAATCCGCGCCTGATGTTTTCGCCTTTTGGTTGGTTGCATAGAGGGCATTGTTGAACAGGTTCAATAGCACGCGGCCCATATCCTGTTGTACCACATTTACTTTCGGGATGTCGGGATCAAAATGGGTGACGAGTTCGGCATTGAAATTTTTGTCTTTTGCCCGCAGGCCGTGATAGGATAGTTTCAAAAACTCATCGGCAAGTATGTTGATATTGGTGGGCTGCTTTTCGCCAGTACCAGTGCGTGAATGCTGTAGCATACCCTTCACAATAAAATCCGCCCGTTTGCCATGCTGACTTATTTTTTGCTGGTTGTCCTTGATATCATCAGCTATTGCTTTTACCTCATCAAAGTTGCCTTTTGCTATCTCCTGTTGCATCTCGTCGATCAGCTCCGCATTCACTTCCGAAAAATTGTTGACGAAGTTGAGCGGGTTCTGTATCTCATGCGCAATACCAGCGGTCAACTCACCCAGCGAGGCCATTTTTTCCGACTGGATCAGCTGCGTTTGGGTTGTTTTTAATTCGGCTAAGGTTTTTTCTAACGCCTTGTGCTGGTTTTCAATTTGCTCATTGCGTTGTTGCAACAGGGTGTTTGCCTTTTTCCGTTTTTGATTGGCGAATAAAAGGATAGATGCGATCAGTACAAATGCAGACAGCACTGCTGCCAGGCTATACATGCGCACCTTATTTTGATAGGCTATCTGTGCTGCTTCCAACTCGCGTTTGCGTTGTTCCTCGGCGAAGCTCAGGTTTTGTACCTGCATCGTTTTTTGCTGGCTGAATAAACTGTCCTTGGCCTTGGTCATGATCTGCTCATAGTTATAGGCCTCCTTAAAATTACCTATCGATTGGAATACATCCGTTAATATACTGGTAGCCTTCATAACCAGCTCGGGGTTATGAGCTAATTTGGCCTCCTCAAAGGCTTTTTTTGCATATTGAACACAGGAGTCAATTTCCTTCATGCTATTGAATGCCTCGGCAGCCCTGCGGTAATCTTCGCTTGATAAATAGTGATTACCCACTGCTGATTTACTTTGCAGGCTTTTTTTATAATAGACTATAGCTCCGGGATAATTGCCTTTTTTAAATTGGATAATCCCGAAGTTTCGGATCGGGTATCCGATATTTTTATCTATACCGGTTTTTAGGGCCTGGTTATATGCTATTTGGTTAAAGTAAAGGGCAGAATCAAGCCGGTTGATATCCAGGTAATTCCTGGCTATGTTATTGTAGATAGCCAATTGCAGCTCGGATATTTTGGTTTTTTTTGCAAGCTCCAATGCCCTGAACTCATAGTTTAGTGATTTTTTATAATCTTTAAGTGTAGAATATAATAATGCCAGGTTATTATAACATTGAATAATTACATTGGTATCATTGATCTCTATTGCCATTGGCAATAGGGCGAATGTCTTTTGCATGGAACCAGGCAGATCGCCTCTCAAACCGACAAAATTAGCAATTAACGCAAGTGACCTCACTTCGCCTTTTTTGTAATGAATTTTCTTCGATAAGGTAAGACCTTGTTGTGAGCAGATCATGCCTGAGTCGGTATTGGTGGTTAGATACACTCTTCTGGCTTTTTCCGTAAGCAGTTGCACCAGCGTTGTATCCTGCTTGTTTTTGTTATAGGCCCTTTGCAGGCTATCGACATTGTTTTTTTGTGCCATAGCCGTGCCAACGCAGCTGCCTGACAGAATTAAAAGCACTAAGAGCTTCTTCATGATCCTCAATAGTTAAAGCGGAAGTGAAATAGTAAATTCTGTAAATTCACCCTCAACGGTATTGATGTCAATACTACCTCCGTGGCCTTTCACCACAATATCGTAACTTAGTGATAACCCCAATCCGGTACCCTCGCCTGTAGGTTTCGTGGTAAAAAATGGTTGCATGATCTTATCTTTAATGGCATCGGGTATTCCATTGCCATTATCTCTTACTTTTATAATGAGCCCCCCGCCCCCTGATGGGGGAGCTAATGCCGTAGTTACAGATACCTCCGGCTTATAGTCTGCTCCTGCTGTTTTTTGCTTATGACTTACTGCATAAAAGGCATTATTGAACAGGTTTAATAATACCCTGCCGATGTCTTGTGGTATCACATTTATTTTTGGCAGGTCACTGGCCAGGTTGGTTATTGTTGCTGCATTAAAGTTCTTATCCTTTGCTCTTAAGCCATGGTAGGATAGGCGCATGTATTCATCAGCAAGCGCGTTGATATCGGTAAGCTGCATTTCGCCGCTGTTGGTGCGTGAATGTTGCAGCATATTCTTTACAATACCGTCGGCACGCTTGCCATGGTGGTTGATCTTTTCGAGATTCAGCTTTAAATCAGCCAGTAATTCATCTTCTAATTGCGGATCACGCTTTTCATTTTTCAATTCATCAGCCAGTTCATCAACCATTTCGGCACTTACCTCGGCAAAGTTGTTGACGAAGTTGAGCGGGTTTTGTATTTCGTGAGCTATGCCTGCAGTGAGTTCGCCGAGTGAGGCTAGTTTTTCTGATTGGATCAACTGCTGCTGCGTCGTTTTAAGGTCGTTAACTGTTTCGGCCAACTGGTCGCGCTGGGTAATGATCTCTTCCTGCTTTTCGCTCAACTCTTCATTGGCTGCGCTCAATTGCTTGGTGCGCTAATTCACCTTTTCTTCAAGCTCCTGGTTTTCCATCCTTAGCTGGCGCGAACGGTAGGCTATGAAGCCATAGATCGCGGCAGCAAAAACTATTACATAAATTACCCATGCCCACCAGCGCATCCAAAGCGGGCTGTCGACAATTACTACAAAGCTAGCACCATCATTATTCCATACCCCATCACTATTGGATGCTTTCACCCTGAAGGTGTAGGTACCAGGCGATAAGTTGGTATAAGTTACGCTGCGTTGCGTACCGGCCTGTATCCAATGTTTGTCATATCCTTCAAGCATGTAAGTGTATTTATTTTGAGATGGATCGGTAAAATGAAGTGCTACATAATTAAAAGTTACTCTGTTTTGGTTATGCGGCAACTCAATACCGTGGCTGCCATAAGTTTGCAGTACTGTAGCACTGTCAGTAGCAGCATGAGGGTCGCTGTATGCAATTTTTTCTATATGAACTGCGGGAGGATAAGGGTTTGCGGTCAGATCATTTGAGTTAAAACAGGAAATGCTTTCATAAGTATCCATCACCAATAGATCGCCCGCCAGTGTGATGTTGTTAATGTGTGAATTTACTGTTTTACCTGTAAATGTTGCCATCGGGAAATTTTTAACTGACATATCCTTTGGGTTAATGAGCGACGAACCCCGTTCCGAACTTATCCATATATTCCCCCGGCTATCCTCATTAATCGCATTAGTGGAATTAAATAACAGGCCATTATCCTCATTAAAATTTTTGATAAAGTGGCCGGTTTTTGGATTAAACTCAAATGCCCCGTTAAGGTAAGTACCTATCCAAAGCATCCCGTCACGGCTTTGGCAAATGCTCACTACACTGAACGCTCTCATTTTCCCATCAGTAAGGTATGATTTGAACTTCCCGGTTTTGCGGTCGAAACGATTTAAGCCGCCCAGGTTGGTGCCTACCCATACGGTACCCTCCCTGTCCTCAAAAATACTTATCACACGTTGATCATCCAGTTTGTCGCCGCTTACCAGCGATCCGTTGTTGACAATAAACGGATACCGTGTAAATTTTCGCGTTGCGGGATCAAAGGAACAAATACCCTGGTCATCGGTACCTATCCATACTATACCCAAATGATCGCGCATTATCTTTTCGAGGCTATTACTGCTTATAGAGCTGCTGTCCTTAGAGTCGTGAACAAAAATATGCAGCTTACCAGTTTCAGGATTGTATTCCTGGAAACCACTTTGAGTTCCCAGAAAATATAGCAAGCTCTTACCGCCATAGGCAATCCCATAAGGAATATCACTGCTTTTGGCCGGTTTAAATATTTGTTGAAAGCTATCGCTTCCTGGTTTCCATTTATAGACGCCATTGGCATTAGTAAAAAGAACATAGCCATCATTTGTGCTGATTATCTGCGAAGTTTCGCCACCAGGATAACCATGCGGATTATTTTTATCCTGAGTATAAGTTGTGAAGGCGCTGGTGAGGGCATTGTTTTTATCCATTCCCCCGCCACCCACAACAACAAACAACGAGCCGAAGCGGTCTGTGAGCAGGCTCCTTATATATTCTCCGTTTAGCGAGGTGGGGTCATCCTTTATTGCCTTGTACCGCTGAAAGCGTTTAGTTACCGGATCAAAATTCAGTATGAATTTACTTCCTGTCAGCCATAATGTTCCATTTTTTGCCTCATTTATGCTGTGTATCTCATCTTTATCCTCAGCCTTAACCGTATCCGCAGTTTGGTAATTGGTGAACTCAGCGGTTTTCCTGTCAAAAAACAACAGCCCTTTTGGCGTAGCAAACCAAAGCCGGTGTTTGCTATCTTCAAAGACGGCATTAATGGTATCATTGCCCTTGTTTAAATGCGTATCCGTTTCGTGACTAAAATATTTAACCGTTTTGGTGCGCGTATCGAGGCGCAGTATGCTGAATTTCCTTGACTGTTTGTCGACCTTATTTAACCACAATATCCCTTTTTCTGAGGGTGGCTCATAAATGTTAGTAATGGTGTCATGCCGGGTAGCTTCTAATGGGTATAACTGATACTGATCTGCCTGCTGGTCATAAGAGTATAATCCATTGCTGGTGCCCAACCAAATTGTACCGCCGACGGTTTTAGAGATATAGTAGCAGTCTTGCGGTTCCAGATAGTGCGATCCTTTTTGATCGCGGTTGAAATATTCAAATTTCTGTTTGTCCTGGTTAAATTTTATCAGCTCAATATGTGTTCGAGGAAAAGTGCGGTTAAATGACCATAGGTTATTATTGCTATCCGTGGCACTAAGCACTTGTACCAAAGTGGTCTTTTTGCCAAGCTGCTGCGGATATTTGTACTGTATAAATTTATCTGCAGAGCGGTCATAACGGAACAAACCATTCCCGAATGTGGATACCCATATGGTATTATTATTATCAATGATCATGCTTTCGGATGAGCAGGTTTGATAATATGAATCTTTATCAACACCAAAACGGTAAACCTTCGGTTTGTAGCCATCATAGCGAAGCAGGCCATTTTGCGTACCTACCCATATATACCCCTCATTATCCTGTTTTATAAATCTTATCTGCCGCTCGGGCAGGCCATCCTTTACTGTAAAATGATCGAATTTTATATGGGTAGACTGGGCATAAGTGCATTTTATACCCGTTAGCAACAGTATCAGCAGCAGGAATTTCTTCATGTAAAGTGACAAGCTTAAAATTAATCGATTAAGTTAACCACTTTCGCGGTTAATAAGAAAATTTTGAGATTGTAAATGACCCAGCTATAAAATGCAAAGCCAGTTGGAGGCTATTTCTTCATTTCTTCCTGTATGGCACGCAAAAATTCATTAGCATGTTGCGAACCTATGATGTATACCAGCCCATCACGGTCGGTTAAATGAATGGCATCTTTACCAGAGGTATAAAAACGGATGGTCCCCCTTTTATGAAGATTATAAACCGGGTTATTAAACAAATAGGTGCTATAAACCCCTTTTTCCACCTTTACAATACTGTTCAGGTCTATCTTAACCAGGCGGGTTGTCCATAAGCCATCTATAAGTACACTATTGTTTAGTACGCGTGTTCTGAAATGCAGCATAAAACCCATGATGATGGATATGGTGATGATGCCGAAGCCTACCACGGCCAATATATCGGCCTTGTTCTCCGCATCCGTAAAAAAATTGAACGTGTATGCGGCGAAGCAGAATATAGCCAGCACCAGGCGTATGGTAACGGGTATCCATTCCCTGCCCAAATATTGCTTCTCTATAAAAACGGGTTTATCGCTCATCTTTTGATTTGAAAATTTTAAAATTTGGCAATTTGAAAATGAATTGCTTGTGTTATAAATACGCAATCAGCATAATTTTCAAATCTTCAAATTAACACATTTTCAGATTTTATAAAGTTCGAAGATAGTAACTTTTTTAGTCTTCTTGCTCACTTTATACCTTTCATCGGGGCGATAGCCTCCCACCCAAATAATATCATTATTGCCATTGACCAGTAAGGGAATATCCTTTTTTTGATGCACCGGGATTTTGTTATGAACAAAAAAGTCACTTAGCTTTTGCTGGGTTTTCATCCCAAGCGGTCGAAAACTATCGCCTTGCTGCCAACTCCTCAATTTTAGTGGATAAACAAGCAAATCAGCATCAATCGATGTAGCCATCGGATTGTCTTTGATGATAAGCGGCGCATCATCATGCAAAATATTGAGCCGGTAATCATTATAATTCACTTCATGATCGGCATTGCCGATCATTATTTCTTCTATTAGTACTCCTTGTTTTTTTGACAGGATCAGGTCTTTCCGGTCAAGTATCAGCATAAAGCCATCAGTTTCAAATACCCTGCCTGAGTGCTTAGTTAACGATGAAATGATATCCTCTACAGTGCTTTCATTAAAGCCATATTCGCGCAGCAAACCAAAAAGTAGCAAGGACTGAGGATGAAGTTTTTTAACCGTTTCAATAGAAATATGAATTTCATCGCCATGAGCGATGAAGAGTTCTTTTTTCAATTCGTCAAGTTTTTGCTCCAATAATATCTCCAGGTTCCTGAAGTGTTTTAAGTTTTGCTCAAAGGTGTTTTCCAATTTAGAGTTGAGTTCCTTTAGCTTGGGTATCACCTCAAGCCTGATCTTATTGCGGGCATATTTTGCGGAGGTGTTGGAACTATCTTCAACATAATCCAGCTTATTTAAATTTACAATTTCCTCTATCTCATCCCGGTTCAAAAAAAGCAAAGGGCGTACGAGGTTGCCGTTTTTTGGCAAGATGCCGTGCAGGCCTGCTATGCCGGTACCCCGTGTTAGGTTGAGCAATATTGTTTCAATAACATCGTTTTGGTGATGCGCAAGCGAAATAACATCATAGCCCGATTGCTGACTGATCTTCCCAAACCATTGATACCTTAATTCTCGAGCCGCCATTTGAATGGATATCTTCATCTCAGCTGCATATTTTTTGGTATCAAAATTAACGGTATGGAACGGTGTGTTGAGTTGTGCAGCCAGTTGTTTTACAAATTGCTGATCAGCAGTGGCTTCATCGCCCCTTAATTGAAAATTACAATGTGCTATGCCGAAAGAAAAACCGGATGCCTTTAACAAATGCGCCATTAAAACAGAATCCATGCCGCCGCTAACAGCTGCTAATATTTTGCTGTTATGCGTAAACAGGTTATTCTGTTCAATAAAATCAGTGAAATTTTTAAGCGGCAGCATCGTCAAAATTATTAATTTAATAACCCCAACCAAAAAACTAATTTTGCCCTGTGATTAAATACGTGTTAACATTCTTGTTTTTTATTGCCGTAACGGCCGTTATGGGTCAAAAAAAATCGGTTATTAACATCTTAAGTTCCGAAAGCATCCAGGGTGTAAAGATCAATGGGGTTGACGTTTTGAAGATTTACAAGGGTGTATTTCAGCAGGATTATTCCACTTTGCAGTCGGATAGCGCCTATTTCCATCAAAAGGAAAACACGTTTGATGCCTTTGGGCATGTGTTAATTACCCAGGGTGATACCATGCACATTTATTCTGACAAACTGAATTATAATGGCAACACCAAGGTGGCCATCCTTACTGATAATGTGCGTATGGTGGATAAGGACGCTACACTAACCACCAACTACCTTACCTACAATACCGCAACCCGAGTAGGTACCTACACCGGTGGTGGTAAGCTGGTAAACAAGGACAATACCCTCACCAGTAAGAATGGCTATTATTTTGCCTACACGCGTGATTCCTATTTCAGGTACAACGTACGGCTGCTTACTCCTGATGCTCTGATCCTGACCGATACGCTGCGGTACAATTCAAATTCGAGAATAGCCTATTTTTATGGCCCTACTAACATTTATGGAAAGAAAACCGGGAAGGATAACGACACGCTTTATACCGAGAACGGATTGTATAATACCAATACCGAGCAAGCCTTCTTTGGGAAAAAGAATCTATATAAACAAGGTACAAAAACCCTGCACGGAGATAGCATGTTTTATGACCGCAAGAAAGGATATGGGCGGGCTGTAAAAAATATTACCTTCAATGATAACGAACAAAAGATAACCCTGAAAGGTAATTTGGGAACCTATTATAAAGCCGATGAACGCACGGTAGTTACTCAAAACGCTTATGCGATTATAGTTACGGAGGAAAAGGATACTACTCAGAATGATTCGCTAAATGCAAAAACGGATAGTGGCAAAACAATAAAGGATACTACAAAGGCAAAATCGGGGAAAACTGTTAAGGCAAGCAATAAGCCTGCGGATAACAAAGCAGCAAATAATATTAAACCACCAGACAAACCTGTTATTGCCAAAGTTCTGCTTCCGGCAAAGCGTGATTCCGTCGACAATAAATTAAAAAAGAGTGTAAAACCGGGCGCTAAAGGCAAATTAGCGGATACTGCTTTAAACAAAATGGATAGTTCCCTGGTCAAAAAAGACACATCAAGGATCAAGCACGATTCCATTTACATGACTGCTGATACCCTGCAGACGCATATATTAACCTTTAAAGATCTGAAAGACATACAGGAAAAGCGCCGCCTGGCCAACATAAAGGATACCACTAAAAATACAAAGGCGCCTTCCATAGTATACAAGAAGGCCCCAAAAGTCCTTGAAGTAACACCGCCAGCATTTCCGCGTGACACGGCTTTTTTGCATCGGGATTATTTTGGTAAACCCAAACCTAAGGTGGTGGCGGACAAACCTAAGGTAGTGCCTGATAAAAAGTCGGCACAGATTATGGTCAATAAAAAATTAACCAAACAGGATAGCATTAAACTGAAGCAGGATAGCATCAAGCTTAAGAAAAATATGCGGCCCGATTCCGTTTATATGACCAGGAAGATAGAATTGAGTGACACCTCGCGGATAAGGATATTAAGCGCCTTCCATCATGCAAAAATATTTAAGTCTGATCTACAGGGTAAATCTGATTCTGCCTTTTATAGCAATAGCGATTCGACCATTCATTTGTTTGTCAATCCTATCATATGGACGCAGGGATCGCAGCTAACCGGCGATACGATCACCTTGCAGATGAAGAATAAAAAGCTCGATAATATGGAGCTTTTCCCCAATGCTTTTATGGTGAATGTGGAAAAGGGCGATTCAGTGCACTTTAATCAGGTGGCCGGCAAAAAGATGCGCGGATTTTTCAAGAACGATAAGCTGGAAACCATGTTTATTGATGGAAATTCTGAGAGTATTTACTTCTCCCGCGACAGCGGAAAAATAAGTGGCATGCAGCGGTCGCTCAGCAGCCGGATAACCATAAGACTTAGCAAAGGGCAGGTAACAGCTTTAAACTTTAGTGGTAAGCCAGAGCACCGTTATGGCCCGCTGGAGAAGTTTACCGAAGATGATAAAATATTGAAGGGCTTTATCTGGAAACCAAAAGAGAGGCCTGTTTCCAAGGAGTCCATTATTCACCCGGTAATTATTCCGCCTGTTAAAGCTTCGAAGGATAAATCGCCTCCCGGAGCGACAAAGGGGCCGCCGGGAAAAGTTCCGGATAAAACAACTGGAAAAGATAGTACTATAGCAAAGCCTGGTTCACCACAATTGCAGCCATTAAAACCTGCAGGCAAGGATACTACTATAAAGAAACCTGCGCCGGGTGTACTCAAGATCGATAGTACGATTAAATCACCTGTTGTGAAACCAAAAGACACGACCTCAACAAGCCGGCCGGTTATTTAAGGCTATTCAAAAAATTGATCAGGCCATCCATCGCTCTTGCACGGTGACTGATGCGGTTCTTTTCCTCCAAACTCATTTCAGCAAAGGTAATGGAGTAGCCGTCGGGCTGAAATACAGGATCGTAACCAAAACCGCCCGTCCCGGAACGCTCGTGCCTGATGGTGCCCTTAACGATACCTTCAAAAAAATGCTCTTCTCCGTTCCAGATCAATGAGATTGTGGTATTGAAGTGTGCCCTCCTGTTGGTTTCTGATCGCAGCTTTTCTAATAATTTATCAATATTGGCATTGTGATCACCATGTTTGCCGGCATACCGGGCGGAGTAAACACCCGGTTCGCCGTTTAAGGCGTCAACTACAAGGCCGCTGTCATCACCAAAGCAATTGAGGTGGTACTTATCCCAAATATAACGGCTCTTTATACTGGCGTTTTCCTTAAAGGTGATGCCTGTTTCTTCAATATCTTCGTTGCAGCCAATATCCTCAAGGGTTAAAAGCTTTATATCTTCACTGATCTTGGCGGAAACCTCTTCCAGTTTATGGCGGTTATTGGTGGCAAAAACTAACTGAACAGGCATATCACAGGGCTTTCATTTGTTCCCAAAACGCTTTTTTGTTATCGTTATTGGTCATCATTTCATCAAAACTAAAGGTGTATAGGAGGCTAAGACCGTTATTGTTAAATGGCATGTTAAACTGTGGATGCTCGATACCAACCGGAATTGAACCCTTACCCAGAAGCACCATGATTTTCGGTTCAAAAAATGACGTTAATTGCTCATGATCTGCGGACGCATGCCTTGCCATATTAAGAATAGCTACATCATCGCGATTATAGCCCTTTCGGGTAAGCACGCTCTCCAATGCGGTCAGGTGATGCTGGTGCATAAACTCATCTTCGGGATAGTTTACAACGATGAGAAAGTTTTTTTTATTTGCACCCAGATAATTAAAATTTACCTGCTTCGTTTCTACTTCAGTACCTGGATTGAAATGCTGGTCGGGATGATTTGAAGTGCCGGGTTTGTAATAGTTTTTATCCTCATCAAGTAAATAGATCTCATCCTGAAGTATAAAACGCAGAGCATTTGGGTGTTCAACTTTCACTTTTAACAAATTTTAACCAAAAATAGCTAATTGTTTGAGCCTTTATCAGCATATTCGCACAAAATATTAATATACGGATGTGCGTATAAATTCGCACATTTGCATATTTTGCATCAGAAAAAACGTACATGAGAAAGTTTGGGGTAGCCATTTTAAGTTTAATTTTTATCATATCGATTGCAGGCGCGCAAACCGCGCCGGCGCCTGTAGCCAAAGCCGATACTACGCCGCCAGCGCCACGCGGGCCGGTACATACCCTCGACAAAATTGCCTGTGTTGTGGGAAGCAGTATCATTTTGCAATCGGATATTGAGTTGCAATACTCCCTTTATCTTTCAAACGGAAATCCGCCAAACCCGGGTATCAAATGTTATATTTTACAAAGCCTGCTTACCCAGAAATTGCTTGCTCAGCAGGCTGTTATAGATAGCGTGAGTGTAAAAGATGATGAAGTTGATAATGAAGTTGATCGCAGGATGCGCGGATCGATCCAAAGAGCTGGCGGCCAGGATAAACTGGAGCAGTTTTTAGGACGTTCCATCATTCAGTATAAGGATGAAATTCGCCCTGACATTAAGGAAAGCATGATAGCCAACAAGATGAGGGGCCATATCACCGAAAAGATTGGCGTGACCCCGCTTGACGTGGAAAAATATTATAACCGTATCCCTAAGGATAGTTTGCCCACATTTAATAAAGAGGTTGAGGTGGGTCAAATATCATTCTCACCAAAACTAAACAAGGAAGAAAAACAAGCATACAAGGAAAAGGCAGAAGAGCTTTGGAACAGGGTGAAAAAGGGTGAGGATTTTGCCACACTGGCGCGTCTTTATTCAGAAGATACAGGTTCGGCATCTGATGGTGGTGATTTGGGCTTTGCTGACCGTAATACTTTTGTAAAAGAGTTTGCTGCCTGGGCATTTAAGCTTAAGGCCGGTGAAATATCCCCGGTTTTTGAATCGGATTTTGGTTATCATTTCTTGCAGGTTATTGAGCGCCGTGGCGAGCAGGTGCATGTGCGCCATATCTTGGTCATCCCAAAGATAACACAGCCTAGTCTCGACAGGGCCAAGGCAAAGGCAGATAGCGTTTATGGCCTGATGGTAAAGATTAAAGACGTAAATTTTTCAAATGCCGCAGCGTTTTACTCAGATGATAAAGAAACCAAATATAATGGTGGAATGATGCTGAATGCTGAAAATGTGGAAACCCGTACAACTTACATTCCAACAGATAAGCTTGATCCACAGGTGGCGCTTACGGTCGATACAATGAAGATAGGCGGGATATCAAAGCCGCAATTATTTACTGACCAGGGGGGCAAGAAAAGCTACAAGATACTTTACCTGAAATCGTCAACTGACGCGCATAAAGCAAACCTGAAGCAGGATTTCCCTAAAATAAAAGAGCAGGCTATGCAGGATAAGATCAACAGAACAGTAAGTGAGTGGTTTGAGAAGAGGAGGAAGGAAACATTTATAAAGATCGATCCTGAATACCAATCGTGCCCGCAACTTACCGGATGGGAAAATGACCCGATGACTGCACAATTAAAAACTAAACCTTAATTGATACTGATAATATGCAACACCGCACGGATGTGGAAGCTGCTGATGCATTAAGAGACGCATACACGCATATTGTTTCTGAAATTGGCAAGGTAATCGTCGGGCAGGACGACGTTGTCAAATCTGTGCTGATTTCTATTTTTAGCAACGGGCATTGCCTGTTGGTGGGTGTACCGGGGCTTGCTAAAACCTTATTGGTGCAAACCGTGGCCCAGGTGCTCGACCTTGACTTTAGCCGCATACAGTTTACCCCTGATCTGATGCCATCCGATATTATAGGTTCAGAAATATTGGGCGAAGACAGAAATTTTAAATTTATCCGGGGGCCGGTTTTTGCAAACATCATCCTTGCGGATGAGATCAACCGTACACCACCCAAAACACAGGCTGCTTTACTGGAAGCCATGCAGGAAAAGGCTGTAACTGTTGCAGGAGCCACACATAAGCTGGCACAGCCATTCTTCGTTCTGGCAACTCAAAACCCGATTGAACAGGAAGGTACCTACCCCCTGCCTGAAGCGCAGCTTGACCGCTTTATGTTCAATGTATCTCTGGATTACCCTTCGCTAAAGGAAGAGTTGCTGATAGTAAGAAATACAACAAGCACCGCAAAACCCGAAGTAAATAAAGTATTGAATGCCGAACAAATCATCTATTTTCAGCAATTGGTAAGGAATATCCCGGTTACCGACAATGTGCTGGAATATGCGGTTAAACTGGTTTCAAAAACACGCCCTAAGGGTGAATTAGCTTCATCTGAGATCAAGCGGTTATTAAGCTGGGGAGCCGGCCCGCGCGCATCGCAATTCCTAATTTTGGGAGCCAAATGCCATGCTGTTATTAATGGCAAATACTCACCCGATATTGAAGATGTCCAGGCAATTGCAAAACCCGTATTAAGGCATCGTATCATCCGCAGCTATCATGCAGAAGCGGAGGGATTATCAGCCGACGATATTATACAGAAGTTATTGTAAGTCCGAAAGACCGGAAGTCAGAAAGTCCGTAAGTAAAACATCGGACAAAGATCAATGCTATTTGCTTAAATGACAAAATAGCTTTCGGACTTGCGGTCTTTCCGACTTTCGGACTAAAAAACTACTGCTCAATAGCCGAGAATATCTCCAGCAACACATTCCATTTATGATCCTTATCAATCTCCCAGATGCGGACATAGTTGTAGTTGCTTACAATATCACCCTTTTTTATGCGGGCATGGCCGTAACTATATGCCAGGTCGTTACTTGATGAGCGGCCAACATTGATGGTTTCTGCCGATATGCTGATACCTTCATTATCAATAAACTTCATGATCTTTTCCTGGCCAATTATAGGATCAAAGCCGGGAAAGTAATAGCGCCCTTCGGGACTTAGAAACTCCTTATAGGTTGCCAGCGCCGAAACCGTTAGTTCGTGATTGAATATTTTATCAGTCCCTATAATGATGCTTCTCCCATTAAACGGATCCTTGCTTGGGGCCGTCTGTTTGGATGGATCAGGGTCCTTAAAATCAGTTGTTTCTTCCTGCTCCGGCTCGGGATGCTGTATACCGAGATCAATTAATAATTTTAATTTATTATCCACATCGGCACGCCAGATAGAAACATAATGACCATAAACCTTGTCGTCATCAGCTTTACCGTTTTGATAAATATAAGGGCCTGCAGTAAAAGCCAGGTCGCCATTGGCCGAAATACGCGCAAATTTGGGCTGCCAGGATAAATTGCCTGGTTGCTTGTCAATAGAGTTGTAAAAGTCCGTTATTTTGATCGCTTCGGGTTTAAACACTATCCCTTCAGGATCAGCAACAGATAAAAAGGCATCCTTTATGCCTTTACGTTCGGTTTGTTTGTTAAAACTTTGCTCAGCATCCACCACCTTACTCACCTCTACTTTGGTTTGCTGTGCTAAAGTTAATTCATCATAACAAAGCAATATAGCAGCAGCTAATATTAATCGTTTCATTCTTACAACCAGTTTTTTGGCAATTTAATAATAAAATTTAAACCGCTGGTGCAGCGGTAGTTTCGTAAGCAACTTAAATCAACCAGGTTTTGATTACTGATGTAATTAACGGCTTTACGATGCTTAAAGTACAATAAAGGTCTTTTAATGTTTGAATTTAAATTTTGCTCCAGGTGGTACCGTCCTTGCCGTCCTTTAACTGGAACCCTATTTTTTGCAGGCCATCCCTTATTTTATCGGAAATAGCATAATTGCGATCGGCTTTAGCTTCAACACGCAGGTCTATTATCATATCCATTATTTTAGGCAGATCATCATCGGCTACCTGCTCATTTTTCAGGCCTAAGATATCGAGGATAAAATCATTCATCAGTTTCTTTAGCAGTTCCAGATTTGGCGCGTCGATCTTCATCTTACCATCCTTTACAGAATTGATAATGCGTGATGCCTCAAACAGTTCAGCTATCAGTACCGGGCTGTTGAAATCATCATTCAGGGCATCATAGCAGCGTTGCAACAAGGGCGCTATCTCCACTTCAGTACTACCCGAAGGCACAAGCCCATCCAACAGCATAAATGAATTCATCAATCGTTTAAAGCCTTTTTCTGACGCTTCCATGGCCTCGTTACCAAAATCCAGGGTGCTGCGATAATGCGCCTGCAGCATAAAGAAGCGCACAGTCATGGGGCTGTAGCCTTTATTTAAAATAGAATGATTGCCGGTAAACAGTTCATTAGGCAAAAAGCTGTTGCCTAATGATTTCGACATTTTTTGGCCGTTCACGGTAAGCATATTGGTATGCACCCAGTAATTAGCCGGGTTAGTATGGCAGGCAGCCATGCTTTGGGCTATCTCGTTGGTATGGTGCGTGGGCATCAGGTCGATACCGCCTCCATGGATGTCAAAATGCTGACCAAGATACTTCTTACTCATCGCCGAGCATTCCAGGTGCCATCCCGGAAAACCGGTGCTCCAGGGTGAGGGCCATTTCATCAGGTGCTCCGGCTTTGCCTTTATCCATAAGGCAAAATCAAGCGGGCCGCGCTTTTCTTCCTGGCCGCCAAGGTCGCGTGTATTATTGATCAGGTCTTCCAGTTTGCGGCCGCTTAATATGCCGTAGTCCTGGGTTTTATTATACTTTTCTACATCAAAATAAACCGAACCATTCACAACATAGGCGTAGCCATTTTCCAGTATCGTCTTCACCAGTTCTATCTGTTCGATAATATGGCCGGTGGCAGTTGGCTCGATGCTTGGGGGCAAAATGTTAAATATCTTCATCACATCATGAAAACCGTTGCTGTATTTTTGTACGATCTCCATAGGTTCCAATTGAGCCAGTTTTGCTTTTTTTGAAATTTTGTCCTCGCCCTGGTCGCCTGCATCCCCCTCCAAGTGCCCGGCGTCAGTTATGTTGCGCACGTAACGCACCTTATAACCCAAATGGGTAAGGTACCGGAATATCAGGTCGAATGAGATATAGGTGCGGCAGTTGCCCAAGTGAACATCGCTGTACACCGTGGGGCCGCAAACGTATATGCCCACATGAGGCGGATTTATCGCTGTAAATTTTTCCTTTTTTCTGGTTAAGGTATTGTAAACAAACAGGCTTTGCTCCATAACGGCAAACTTACGATTTTTTCGATTTGATGCCCACGCAGCTTAAGGCTAAATCAAAAACAGGTAAACAGAACATGAATTTTGACTGTAGGATGAAGATTATTGGTATTATCTACCAGAACCCTGTATCTTTTCAATGAAACATCCCCGCACTTATCGTGTTATCCCTGAACAAACAAGATCATCATGACCAATACTGAAAATAAAATACCCGCAGGCACCGAAGGCGTACACGAATTTACCATGCAATATGGAGGCCGCGAACTATCCTGCCGTGTAGAAAAGGACGGGAATAAATTAAAAGTAAGTATTGATAATAATATTAATGCCGAACTTGAAGTGCACTGGGATGGCACCATCACCCAAATATCAGGCAACACCCTGCCTGAATCAAATATTGAGTTTATTAAGAAAGAGGTTTTGGGGCAACATAAGTAGATTGACTCACCTCCAGCCCCCTCTCTGCTGCGCAAAGAGGGGGAGAAAAGTAAAAAACAAACCCTCTTTGCGCTTTAGCGGAGAGAGGGTGGTCGAGCGTAGCAATGACCGGGTGAGTCAACTGAACGATTTAACAAGGCAAGTCAACCCAGCACCTCCTCCAATACCTCATGCGATTTGATGTTCCCAAACCCCTCGATATGCAGGGCATAATATTCGAGTAATTTGTTAATAAGATACCGCCGCTCATCATTCGAAAATTTCAGCTGCTGCATATTCTCGAAACTGCATTTCAAAAGCTTGTAAAAGTTATGCGTATGTGGTGGCGACAGGTAATAAAATCCCTCGGGCTTATACTTGCTGAAGTTGCCGTTTTTCATGTCGAAATAATCGGCATTGATTGCCTGGTCAGGATAGAAACCGAGATAACGTGTTACCTGTGTAAGGAAAAGTAAATGAAAGTTAGCCAATCCCTCTGACTGATGGTCGAGCCATTCAATGGCATTAAAAACGAAATCGAACAAATTCTCGTCAGCTGATTGCTGCCTTACTGCTTTATACAAAACCTCGTTCAAAAATATGGCGATGCTGCTTTTGATCACATCATATGGGATACTCTGCAAAATAGGCGAGTTTTTCAGCTCGGCGATGCGTTGAACCTGGCCGGTGTTTTTATGATAAACCACCATATCCAACGGGTGCAGGGGCTGCAGCATGTTCATGCTTATTTTGGCCCTCGGTTTTTTTACACCATTGATGATGTAGGATTGCAGGCCGAACTTTTCCGTAAATACCTGTACAATTACACTGCTCTCGCTATAATCGGTGGTTTTAAAAACGATGCCCCGGGTTTTATGCAGCATGATGGATGAGCGCTAACAATTTGGGCAGAAAAATAACCAGTCCGATGATTAGGGCTCCAATAGCAGTTATCAGCACTGCCCCTGCACACATATCTTTTATCTGGCCCGCTTTTTTATTGTATTCCGGAGAGACCAGGTCTACCAAAAATTCAATGGCAGTATTAAACAATTCCGCCACCAAAACCATGGTGATGCATAGCGCAATCCATAACCATTCGTTAGTTGATATATGCAGGGCATAACCAAGAGATACCGCGATCAATGCCGCTATCATGTGCACCCTGAAATTAAGCTGGGTTGCAGTGGCATGCCATAGCCCATTGAAAGCATAACCGAAACCCCGGATAAATTTTCTCATTAGCACAAACTTAATTTAAAAATCCTAAAAAAGGGGTTCTTAGTGTTAGTCACGAAATGACATTTTATTAATAGTGTTTCTTAAAAACCTTTCTAACTTTCGCTTCTTAATATTTACACCAAATGGATCTCAAACTAAAAGATAAAGTAGCCATCGTATTAGCCGCGAGTAAGGGGTTGGGTAAGGCAGTTGCCCTGGCATTATCTGCCGAAGGTGCAAAGGTGATCATCAGTTCGCGCAATGCAGACGAATTGAACAAAACCGCTGCCGAAATACAAGCACAAACAGGCAACCCTGTAACCGCTATCCCAGCTGATGTTTCAGACGCCGCACAAATTACCTCCCTCATCAAAAAAGTTGCCGATAACTTTGGCCGGATAGATATTTTGCTGAACAATTCTGGTGGACCGCCTTTTGATAAGTTTGAGAATTTTAGCGATGAGCAATGGCAAAAGGCATTTGAAGTGAGTCTGCTGAGTTTTGCCCGTAATGCCCGCGAAATATTGCCGCACATGCAAAAAGCAGGTGGCGGGCGCATCATCAATATCACCAGTGTTTCGGTGAAATCGGTATTGAGTAATTCCGTACTCTCCACCAGCATGCGCATGGGCGTGGTGGGCATGGCGAAATTGATGGCTGATGAATTCGGACCCTATCAGATCACAGTGAACAATGTAGCACCGGGCTTAATTTTAACCGACCGTATAAAGGATACTTTACCAAAAGGTGTTGATACTGAACAGGCATTAAAGGAAAGGGCAAAGTCGATCCCCGCCGGGCGCATTGGTAAACCTGAAGAACTGGCCGCATTAGTAGCCTTTTTAGCTTCAGACCAGGCGGCTTATATTACCGGCACAACAATACAAGTGGACGGTGGGGCGAACAGGGGGATATTTTAGTTATCTGAGCCAATAATCTTGCGTTCCTTATTATATTGATTATAATAATATAGCGCTGCTACTAAGGCGACTAATCCCATTCCTCCTGAAAAGCCCTGGAGAAAATC
>Ga0206890_1029_pt1 | contig 45195 bp, 31 predicted proteins | sample Alteio_BWOrgHeat_58_FD_152960 | JGI IMG/M metagenome (GOLD analysis project Ga0206890, IMG submission 152960) | Enriched cells from forest soil in Barre Woods Harvard Forest LTER site, Petersham, Massachusetts, United States - Alteio_BWOrgHeat_Nextera6 ... | reverse complement strand
GGCGAATTTAATTTGTAGTTGGAATAAAATACCGTCCGCTCGCCCAATACACCCAAGCCCTTATTTCTTAAGATGCCAAAATCAGCCTTGGCATCGCTTTTGGCCAGGTAATACCGCCCGCCGGGATAGGTTTGAAAATCCAGGCGGATTTGCAGGCTGCGGATAAAATTGAGATTGATCTGTTTATTGATATTTATTTCGCAGGACTTAACTGCGTAACGTCCGTCGAGGGTTACCAGTAACTTGCCTTCAAAAAGCAGGTCGCCTTTGTTGCGGGGCGTAAAACTAACCTCAACCAATTTTTCCTTGCCCGACCCAATAGTATCTGTAATGAAAAACTGGTAGAAATCGGGAGCATGGTCGGCAATAGGACTCAGGAACTGGTTGTTTACAATGAAAATATTGTTTGAATAAATATCTATATTATTGCCATAAAATCGGTTAAGATAAATGTCAACGCCCACCGTATCCACAAATTTGACAACATTAATTTCCTTTTGCGCGGTTAAAACCTGTATGGTTTTGGATGGGTTTTCCCGATAATAATTTTGAAACAGCTTTTCGCTGAAATATACCGGCAGCGTTGTTTGCGGCTTTTCATTTCTGAGTGCAATGGTATCCAGCATAAAGCGGTACATATTGAAAAAGCGGTTATTGATCAGGCGGGGCGACACACTTGAAAAAGATAGCCCGATGCGCTCGTACTGGTCATATTGCAGGTAAGCCGAACTTTCCATCCGGTTTTGTGGCTTATGGTTAATAACCTGTTGGATGAGCGAAACGGCCGGGTTTCCCTTGTTCCTGTACCGTTTGCCCGATCTGACAGAGACTTCTTTTAATTGTGTTTGACTGATTGTAAGGCGGACCTGTAGCTCATTGACTTGCCCCGGTTTAATGGTTTTGGTAACGGGCTGATAACCTACGTGCGAAAATGTAATACGGCTAAAGGAGCCGGGCGCGCTTAACTTAAATTTTCCCTCGCTATCAGAGTTGGTACCATAGCCGCTTGCGGCGAAGCTTATACTAATAAAAGGGAGCGGTTGGCCTGAGGCCGCATCAATGACCTGCCCGCTTACCCGGGTAACTTTATTGCTTTTTAAACTGTCCTGCTGCGCTGCAACATGAAAAGGAATTAATAAGAACAGGCAATAAATAAAAACCGGGGTATATATTTTATAATACAATTGCGAAGGATGAATAACAAATTGAATAAATAGTCTGAGGGTAAACGTATAGGTTACAATATATGTTTTAATTCTGTGTTGTTTCTGAAGAATAACGGCAATTATTCTTTGGTATTATGGTGTTAAGCCAGGTTGTTTAGGAATTACATAGCCCCGGCGTGGATTATGGACGGCTGAGCGGATAATTGTTCGCTGTTTTTGTGTATTGAAAATAGTTGATTTATGTTTGGTGATAAGGCTGATAGCAGGATGAGTTTAGTAAACTAAAGTATTTGCTTTAATGGGGTGTGTTTGTACATTGCAATCGCTTTTAAAGCCTGCCGCCTGTTTTAACTTATCCTCCTCCTTTCCCTATTCTATGGAAAGGCATCGCACAAGGCTCTTTTTTTAAACTTTTTTAGATTAAAGCCTTCTACAAAATGCTTGAAATTGTTAAAAGCGATTGCTTCCCTGATGTTTGTCTCAAGTTAAACCAATCTTCGATCTTGCAATGTTCTTTAGCATCCCATCCATTGAAAGAATATTCGCCGGATTCCGGATCATAAGTATAATCTTTTGACCATTCCTGAAAATGAGATGCAGTCAATTCAATCGCATTCATAATAAAGTCAATTTCTGTATTGGTCATAGTGGGATGCACAGATAGCCTTACCCATCCCGGTTTGCGCAACAGATCCCCTGAACGGATCGAATTCAATGTTTCATAAGACCGGGCCGCGTCAACATGCAGCAGCATGTGCCCGTATGTTCCTGCACAAGAACAGCCGCCTCTTGTTTGGATGCCAAACCTGTCATTCAGCATCTTTACGATCAAATTATAATGCGCCCCATTTACAATAAATGAAATTACACCTAACCTTTCTTCAATATTCCCTTCAAGGATTTGAACATTTTTTATTTTCGAGAACCGTTCAAAAACGATATGCAATATTTCATGCTCCCGCTTTAATATATTTTCAACTCCCATCGCTTCCTTCAACCGAACACACATTGCCACTTTTATCCCTTGCAAAAACGGTGGGGTGCCGCCATCTTCCCGCTGTTCGATATTTGCGATGTATTCATGAACCTTCCATGGATTGCTGTACAATAAAGTGCCGCCTCCGGGCTGATCTGGAATTGTGTTTTTATAAATTTTCCTATTGAATATCAAAACTCCCGATGTGCCCGGGCCGCCCAAAAATTTATGAGGCGAAAAATAAATGGCATCTAAATCTGCGCCTTTTTCTTCGGGGTGCATGTTGATGTCAATATAAGGGGCAGAACATGCAAAGTCAACAAAACATAGCCCGCCATATTCATGCATCATTTTTGCAATTTCATGATACGGAGTTTGAATGCCGGTTACATTTGAACAAGCTGTAATTGCAGCTATTTTATTGTTCCGGTGTTTAAACTGCTCTAATAAGCTCCTGAGACATTCTAAATCAACATTCCCATTTTCAGCATGATCAATTATTTCTACGGTTGCAATGGTTTCCAGCCAGCTAATTTGATTGCTGTGGTGCTCCATGTGCGTCACAAAAACAACAGGCCTCAACTCCTCATCAAATTGAGCGGTTCCCTTTTTTATATATTCCCCCATCCGCTCAGGCACCCTTAGCCCTAATATTCTTTGTAGTTTATTAACGGCGCATGTCATTCCGCTGCCGCAAAAAACCAATACATCATCTTTATTTGCGCCAACATGTTGCTTAACAATTACCTTAGATTTTGCGTAAGCTTTAGACATCAACGTCCCCGTAACCGTAGTGGCTGTATGTGTATTAGCCACAAAAGGCATTATCTCTTGCTGTAGGCATTCTTCAATGGGCTTGTAAGCCCTGCCGCTCGCGGTCCAGTCTGCGTAAATTATTTGCTTATCCCCAAAAGGCGAATCAAAATACTGCTCATTACCTATCATGTTTCGCCGAAATAAAGAAAAATACTTTTCTAATGCGCTTTCCGGTATCATAACTTCAGTGTATTATTATGGTAAGAGATTTAGTATGATTTCTTTATTTTTTTACTTGTTTATTGTTATAAATTCCAAATAAGTCAAAGGGTTTTTTACTCAACTGGTCATTAAACAAAAAGGCCATAAGCATAATGTAGCCAATCAATACAAGAATAATAAGCAGCTGAACCGGGGATGTTTTTTGAATGTCCTGCCTCGATCTCACATCACAAACTTCGCCGGGGCAGTATTGCGCTTTTTCCTGGTAAACCAGTCTATAAACCTTACAGGCTAAACAAATACCAAATACTGATTCAAAAAACAGGAAAATCAGGCACATGAGGCATACTATGCCTGTTATGGGGCTGTACGAATTGATCAATACCATGAAAATAAACATGATACCTGATAAAACTACACCAATTATCCACGCAAACTTTTTTTGTTTGGCGCCAACATATTCCGGAACCTGGTTGCTAACAATTAAACGACCGATGATCAATGAAGGAGAATACCTGGGGCTGATAAACACCCGTACGATAAAGTCGGTGAGGAATATGGTTACGGCATACTTCGCCAGTAAAAAATCATTTTTAAAGAGGATGAGCATTAGGGACATGAATATTACCAGGAACAATATTCCCGCTGCTGCCCTTATTTCCCGTTCATTTAAAACAGGAATGTCATAACCTTCTACGGTTTCGCCGAACTGTATGATTTTTTTCATTATTTATTGATTTTTACAAATTGTAATTGGATGATTTACAGTAACTTTTGTTATGAAATTTGAAACCCTTGATGAACTTCTTATAAAGATAAGTACGGCTGCCGCTACTCCCAAAAAAATATGATAGCGGTTAAGATATTCTACGTAACCGGCAGGTTTTGCATGAAATCAGCAAAGCAACTACCGCTACACTATGCATACCCCGCTTTGCAGCAATTTATGGGTTTAAAGCAAGCCGGACAATTTATGAGGCTTTATTTGGCTCCGGGAAATTTATGTGACAGAAAGTGAAGTTTACGTTATAATCGTACAATTTTCCGTGATAACAGGCACCATGCCTAAAGGTATATTTCGGGTTATCCAATCAAACAGGTTATATTTATAGTATCAAACGAATAGTGTGCTATGTTCATCAAAAAACGCACCTCTTATTTACTCTTTTTCCTGGCCTATATCGGGTTATTGGTCATTGAAAAACCAACCTATTCGGTAAATACCGTGCAGGCTTGTTTTTCTTACCTATTTACGATAATGGTGCATTTTTCATTATTTGCGCTGATGATATCAGCCAATAACGCACTGTTAATACCTACCCTGCTTGAAAAGAAACGTTTTAGCGGTTATGTTATGGGGCTTATCGGGTTAATTTTACTATATACAATCTTCATCAGCCATTATAACCTATTCATCCATCGCGTTCTTTTTCACGATGCACCTATCAAAACAAGTTCGGGCTTCTGGGATAATTTTGTGTATGGCCTCTGTTGCAGTGTAATAACATCAATGCTTTATATAACGCAGAAATGGTCTGAACAGCAGGAACAGGTTAAAAACAGCCAGATAAACCAGCTGGAAACTGAATTAAAATACCTGCGGGCGCAGATCAACCCGCATTTCCTGTTTAACGGGCTTAATACCGTTTATGGTTATATTGATATTGGTAACCGCAGGGCGCGGGATATGATGGTGCAATTTTCAGACCTGCTAAGATATAACCTTTATGAAGCAGACGTGGATATGATTGAACTGGAAAAAGAAGTAAAGTACCTGCAAAACTACGTGGCTTTGCAAAAAGCCCGCAGCAATGACAATATGGAGGTTGCCCTAAAGGTAAACTACCAAAATGGGGGTGTTAAAGTCGCCCCGCTTATTTTTATGGCTTTTGTTGAAAATGCCTTTAAATACGCTTCCAGGGGCGACAAAGTGATCAATACCATTAATATAAGCTTAAACGAGGAAGCCGGACGGATAGATTTTACCTGTGATAATACCTATGACGAAACGGAAGCTACCCAGGGCGGCATTGGCCTCAATAATGCAGTGAGAAGGCTAGACTTGCTTTATAAAGACCGTTACAGGTTAGATATGAAAAAAGAAGATGACATTTATCATGTCCATTTAACGCTAACATGATGAAGAAACTTAGCTGTATAATTGTGGATGACGAACCGGTAGCCCGTCAAATATTGCATGAATTTGTTGAGCAGGTGCCCTATATGGACTTGCAAGGCAAATTTGAGAGTGCAATGAAGGCAGAAGCATTTTTGAAAAATAATACTGTCGATATCATATTCTTGGACATCGAGATGCCAAAGGTTTCGGGCCTGCAGTTATTACAAAAACTGGATATCGAATCGATGGTGATACTCACCACTGCATTCCCCAGGTACGCACTGGAAGGATATGAACTGGATATTATCGATTACCTGTTAAAACCATTTGCCTTTAGCCGGTTCCTTAAAGCTGTTCAAAAGGCGAAGGACTACTACCAGATGAAGCATATAGCATTTGCCACCCTGCAACCCTCATACATATTTATTAAAAGCGAAAAGAGGATCGAGAAAATTGAACTCAATGATATTCTTTACGCCGAAAGCGTCGGTAATTATGTGTCCGTCTATATCACAGGGAAAAAGATACTGGCCTATCTCACCATGAAAAGCCTGGAATCGCAGCTGCCATTGAACGAGTTTATCAAGATACATCAGTCGTACCTAGTCAACGCTTCAAAAATAGATGCTATTGAGGGTAACGAAATTAAGATCGGTAGCAGGTCATTGCCAATGAGCCGCAATTACCGCGAAATGGTGATGAAGCTAATACACCAGCGGTTATTAAAAAGGTGAAAGAGAGCCTCCTAATAATGTTAGTTTTTTTAAGGCAAAGGTTTACCATAACTTAATATATCTTTGCAACCAAAATTTACAATAATATTTTCATGGCAAAAGCATCAGAAATTAAAGTAGGAAATATATTACGTTATAACGGCGAGCTGGTAACCGTTACCGAAGTCCTGCATCGTACACCAGGTAAAGGCGGGGCGTTCTATTTAGATAAATTCCGCAATATTAAAACCGGGAAAATTGTAGAAGCCCGTTTAGCTACCGACGAACAGGTAGAAATTTGCCGGGTAGAAACCAATGATTTTCAATACCTGTACGAAGAAGGCGATTACATGGTTATCATGGATAATACCACTTATGATCAGCATAGCATTCCCAAAGCATTATTTGGCCCGTCGGCAAAATTCCTGAAAGAAGGAATGAACGTTATAGTTTCATTTGAAAGTGAAGAGCCTATCATGGCGCAGGCGCCTAATTTTGTAGAGTTAGAAATTACCTATTCTGAGCCTGCAGTTAAGGGCGATACATCATCGGGCGCGCTAAAATCTGCAACAACAGAAAATGGAATAGAAATAAAAGTGCCGCTTTTTGTGAATCAGGGCGATAAAGTAAAAGTTGATACGCGCACCGGCGAATATATTGAGCGTGTGAAGTAGAACTCATTAAATTATACAAGCAATAGCTTGAGGATAAATAGAAAGCCCCGTTTAAACAAACGGGGCTTTTTTTATTTTCACAAAATCATGGTGGTATAAAGTATAGGGCGTAATTTTAGGCAAACCAATTATAAAGCGTATAAAATTATGAATACTGAACTTTCCCAAAGTCAGGTTGGCTTTTATAAAGAAAACGGCTATATTATACAGGATGATTTTTTAAACGCGGAAGAGCTTGAGCTATGGCGAAACGCGGTAACCGAAGCCATAATTGAACGCAACGGCCAAAAAATGCCGGGCAAATCAATTAAACTGGGCGAAGATGATGCGATTAATAAAGATGCCGACTATTTCAACAATGTTTTTGACCAGCTTTTAAACCTTTGGCAAACCAACAATAAGGTTAAGCAATTGATGCTTGATGAGCGGATAGGTAAAATGGCGGCAACGTTATCCGGGGCAGACGGGATACGGATATGGCATGACCAGGCCCTCATCAAAAAACCCTGGGCAAACCCTACTTCATGGCATTTGGATACGCCGTTCTGGTCCTTTTCGGACCGAAACGCCTTATCAATATGGGTAGCGCTTGATGATGCCACCTTAGAGAACGGCTGTTTGTTTTTTATACCGGGTTCGCATGCCCAAACCACTTTTGAAAATCCGGGCATAGGCAAAAATATGAACGCCATATTTGACTTTTATCCGCACCTTAAAAAATCAAGATCGGTAGCCGCGCCGATGAAGGCGGGCAGTTGCTCGTTTCATAACGGCCTAACCATTCATGGCGCCAATGCCAACATGACACCGGGCTTTAGGCGCGCCATGACCTGCGCTTATATGCCCGATGGGAATGTGTTTAACGGCGAACCAAATATTTTGCCTGATGATTACCTGGCAACCCTAAAGGTTGGCGACCTGCTAAACAATGACGAACAGAACCCGCTTATTTACAAACGCTAATCTTTATAAAATTGAATATAAAATTTTATGCCCCAAGGTGGGGGAGTGAACAGGTTAAGTGGCACGACTTTGCAAAACGTGTAGCGTTGGCCGGGTATAGCGGGGTAGAAGTTTATCCCCTCCAAAGCCCTGACGAGAAAACAGAACTTTTGCAGGTTGTTGAAGATAATGGCCTTGACCTGGCGCTTATCCATTCGGAAATGAGGGAGGGCAAGGACTTTAACCGGTATAAGGAGGCTTTAACCAAAAACCTATATACGCTGGCGGGGTACCAAACAAACCACGTAAAACCTCAATTTATTAATTCACATACCGGCAGGGAATATTATACCAGCGATCAAATGGCCGAGTGTTTTGCCATTTGCGTTCATATAAGCAGGGAAACAGGGATCAAGATCATTCATGAAACCCATCGCAATAAATGGGCATACGCGGCGCATGTTGTGAAAAAATACCTGGAAGAGTTTCCGCATGTGCGACTGGCTTTGGATATTTCGCATTGGGTTTGTGTATCTGAAAGTTACCTGCAAGACCAGGACGAAGCCGTTGAACTGGCTTTACAACATACCGACCATTTGCACGCACGTGTAGGGCATTTGGAAGGCCCGCAGGTTACCGATCCGCGTACACCCGAAAATGCCGAAGCGCTGCAACATCATCTGCAATGGTGGGATAGGTGGATTGCTTTACAAATAAAGAAAGGTGCTGGTAGCTGCACAATTACTCCTGAGTTTGGCCCGCACCCTTATATGAGTTACAAATGCAATACCAATGAGCCGGTGGCCAGCCAATGGGATATCAATATTTATATGAAAACCCTGCTTGCTGATCGTTATAAAAATCGAGGTTGATGGGCTTAGATAGAAGGAAATTTATAAAGCTTGGCTCAGTAACCGTAGCCGGGTTGCCCTTAAACCGCATAACCGGTAACGCTGCCTGGTACGACCATATTGGTAAAGGCACTTTAGCGGCAGGTGGTTTATACACCGCTTTTAAAGATCCTGTAAATACTTCAAAACCTTTTGTAAGATGGTGGTGGAACGGAAACAGGATAGTAAAAGATGAGCTTTTACGCGAATTGGAAATGCTAAAAAATGCAGGTGTTGGCGGGGTAGAGATTAACTCGATCCGTTTCCCTGAAACTGCCGATCCGTTGCATTATAAAGAGTTAGTTTGGTTAAGCGATGAATGGATAGATATGCTGGCCTTTACGCTGCGTGAAGCCAAAAAGCGCGGGATGATCTGCGATATTATTATGGGTTCTGGCTGGCCGTTTGGCGGCGATTTTTTAACAAAGGATGAACAATCGCAAATTATGGCTTTGGGCACTAAGGATATTGTTGGGCCGCAGGTATTAAAAATAACGCGCAACGATTTGCAGGCCCTTGTTGACCCGCCTATATCCTCAAAAAACGAAAAGAAGTATAAAGAGTTAGCCGCTTTAAGATTAGCGCCCGCCAACCTCGAAAGCCTGGGCCGGGTAATTAACCTTGATGCGGAGATAGGTAACGATGAGCTAACGATCAACGTTCCGGATGGAAACCATGTATTGTATTTTTTGGTGAAAATAACCGGGTTTATGGCGGTGATGTTTGGCGCGCCTGGTGCCAGCGGGCCGGTTTTAAACCATTTTAATAAAGCGGCGGTTGAAGGCTATTTGAACCGGATGTCGGCGGCGATAGTGCCAAAATTAGGCAGCATGGGTAAAAACTTCAGGTCGGTTTTTACCGATAGCCTGGAGCTGGAAGGCGCCAACTGGTGCGATGATATGCACGAACAGTTTGAAAAGCGCAGGCAATATTCGGTAAAACCTTACCTGCCTTTTATACTTTTTAAAACAGGTGCTATTGGGCGGCCGCTGAACGAAAAGTATGGCTCTATACCGTCGGCACAGTTTACGGATGTTTTAAACAGGGTGCGGTATGATTTTGAAATAACAAAGCTCGAATTGTTCCAGGAGCGTTTTTTAGAAACCTATTTAAGCTGGTGCAAAAAGAATGGCGTAAAATCAAGAATGCAGGCTTATGGCCGCGAATATTTCCCGATAGATTCAAGTATGCTGGTTGATATCCCCGAATGTGAAACCTGGATGCGCAGTTATATTGGGCAGGACCTTAAAGATTTTGATTATACACAAGGCCGGGCATATCCGCCTATCAATAAATTTGTTTCGTCGGGGGCAAGGCTGGCCGGTAAAAAGGTGATCAGTTGTGAAGAGATCACCAATATAGCGGTGGTTTTTAACGCAACGCTCGAAATGATCAAACTAACGGGCGATCAGAGTAACCTATCGGGCGTAACGCATTCTATCATGCATGGGTTTAACTATAGTCCGCCTGATGCGCCTTTCCCGGGATGGATAAGATACGGCACCTTTTTTAATGAACGGAACCCCTGGTGGCCATACCTGAAAAACTGGACGCATTATAAAGCAAGATTATCGGCGGTATTTCAAAACGGGACATTGGTATCAGACATTGCCGTAATGCACCCACTGCCCGATCTATGGAGCAAATACGGCGTACAATGGGACCCATTTCCCGAAAGGGCTTTGCCCGATTATGTGCACAATGTATGGGAAGCTATTCATCAAAATGGTAATGGTTGTGATTATGTAAGTGAAAATATTTTGCAAAAGGCAACTTTTGCTGACGGAAAGCTTAATTATGGCCCCAGGCAATATAAAATACTATTTATTATTGAGGCCGAAACCATTCATGCCGATACCGCCAAAGCACTGCGAAGATATGCCGCTGCCGGAGGGCAAATTGTTTTTATTGGAAAATATCCCACAAAAGCACCGGGGCATTATAATCATGTTGAGCTGGATAAACAGGTAAATGAAATTATCGGGTCAATAAAAAATAAGGGCGATGATAAGGTTGCCTTGTACCCGGCACCCAATCATGATGGCAAAATAATAGACTGGTGGAGGGGTATCCAGGAGAAATTTAAAATTAAGCCTTATTTTAAAACAGATAACCCGCAGACCTTAATAAGTCAGGTTTACTATAAATTTGATAATGCCGACGCTTTTTTCATTTCTAATTATAGCATAACTAACAGGTTTGAATTAAACGCCGAATTTGATGTGGCTCCTGATAAAAAAGCATGGCTTTGGGATGCCGAAACAGGTGAGCGGTTTTTGTATCCAACTGATGGTAAAAATAACCGGTTAAAAATAACGCTCGGCCCGGCCGAAACCAAATTGATAGTTTTTGATGCCCATACGCAGGGCGAAAAATACCGCCTGCTTGATTTTTCTAAAAAACCTGTGTTAATCATTACCACCCCCTGGAGCTTAACGCTTAACCATGTTAACGGCGACAAAAGCCGCCAAAAGTTAAACACACTTGTTGATTTTAAGGATGATAACACGCTGGCTGCTTTTGCCGGTACAGCGGTTTATGAAAATTCATTTGAGCTAAATAACCAGGTTGGGATAAACTATTTAAACCTGGGCAAGGTTGTAGGTGTAAGTGAAGTTATGCTAAACGGGAAAAATTTAGGCAACAGGTGGTACGGCGATCATGTTTACCCGGTAAAAGACGCTTTGATAAAAGGGGAAAACACCCTGTCGATAAAACTGACAACAACATTAGGTAACTACATGCACTCGTTAACCGATAATAAAGAGACGATTAAATGGATAAAGGGCAGGAACCAACCCATTCATTCTATGGGTATTTTAGGGCCGGTGGAGATAGGGTAACGGGTATTGTAACTGATGGTTTTTATTTTGGAGAGCACATTTTAACTGGTGCTTGAACTTATCAAGTATCCTCTTTTGATACCCAAATAACATGCCTCGGTAGAGGCTACCCCTTTGTAGAAAAACAATCAATTTTAGGGTTTTGCCTCGTAGAGGCTACCCTTAATGAATAATGCATGATCAACCTGTCAATTAGGGTAACGCCTACGGCGCAATTTGCTTTTCTATTTCATATTGCTACAAAGAGGTAGCCTCTATCGAGGCATATATGTGTATTTTGTTTCGGGTTAATTGTGCTATAACTGGTAGGCATGAAATTACTTTCCCTGCCATAAATCTGCACCAACTTTGCTGGTCTGTTTTAACAAAAAACGGGGCGCAACACGGCTCACTATTTTCATTATGTTGGCCAAACCGGGGTATATCTCATAAGTGTCCTTTTGCAACCCTTTAATTGCTGTGGCTATCAGTTTGCCCGGTTCCATCAACATTTTATCGTCAAACCCGTCAACCTTTGCAAATTTGTCGTTCAGTGGTGTTTTTGATCCCGGTGCAACTAATTCAAACACTTTGATATTTGTATTTTTTAATTGAACGCGCAGAGATTGGGTATAGGAGCGAAGCCCTGATTTAGTTGCTCCGTAAATAGGGGATATAGGAAAAGGAACCAGGGCAATACCCGAGGTTACATTCAGGATAGCCGCTGTTTTTTTTGTTTTTAAATGAGGCAGAAATTCCTGTATCATCCGGATTGGGCCCATCAGATTAATTTCAACTTCGCGGGTTATATCATGCAAATCGATCGAAGCATCCTGCAAATTTATCTTGCGCATCTCGCCGGCGTTATTAATAAGCATGTTAAGGTCGGGAAACCGGCTGGTTACCTCAACAAATAGTTGAGCTATAGCTTCGGACTTGCTTACATCACTTTGGAAGGTATGAATTTTAGGTAGCTTTTTTTTGGTAAGATCAAGTTTGGCCTTGTCCCTGCCTGTTATAATTACGGTATTCCCTAAGTCAATCAACCGGGAAGCAAATTCATAGCCAAAGCCGCTCGTTCCGCCGGTTATTAAAATTGTGTTATTTTGAAGTTCCATTTTATTTTTCTTTAAGTTTTTTTAATGATACAAAGGTAGATAGCGATGCAAGCAGGAGTTTGCAGGATTCAATCCATTGTTTACCAAATTCAAACATGTCGGCCTGATTGTTTTAACAAACTGTTATATTTGATAAGCAATATGACATCAATACAATTATCATATTCAATTCATGATTAATACATCCCGATATGAAACCAACCAGCATTGACGATTTTTACAAAGAGGCAGCTTCGGCTATTGATGAAAGTGTGGAGTCGCTTTTACCCGCCGGGATCAATAAAGAAATAGGGCACTTTAATGTATTCAGCCTGCGCGACCTTGCGCCAAGATTTCTGGCAGACCCGGGGCATATGCCGTACAATCGCAGGGCGTATTATAAAATCAGCCTTGTTATTGGGAAAAATATCGCGGAATACGCCGATAAGGTTATCCCCATTGAAAAAAGTGCTTTATTATTTGCTACCCCTAAAATACCCTATAACTGGGTTCCGCAGGATACCGATCAAAAAGGATATTTCTGCATCTTTACCGATGAGTTTTTGGTTCAATCAAAAAGCGGGGCGGTTTTGGATGAATTGCCGATATTCCGTCCCGGAGGTTACCCAGTATTCCAGCTTTCAGACAACGAAGCCGATGAACTGGAACTGCTTTTTGAAAAGATGCAACATGAAATTACATCCAGTTATCTTTATAAGTATGACTTGATACGCAACTTTGTGATGGAAATGATTCACTATGGTCAAAAATTACAGCCTTTAACTACCTATAACAATACGCACAATGCATCTGCCCGGGTATCATCGTTGTTTATTGAGCTATTGGAAAGACAATTCCCGATAGCCTCGCCGCAGCAAAAACTTAGCCTGCGAACCTCCAAAGATTATGCCGACCAATTGGCTATCCACAGTAATCATTTAAATAAGGTTTTAAAAGAAAATACAGGCAAAACCACCTCGGAACATATCAGCAACAGACTGGTGCAGGAAGCCAAGATATTGCTCAAACAAACCGACTGGAATATATCGGAAATTGCTTATAGCTTGGGCTTTGAACAATTATCTCATTTCTCCAATTTCTTTAAAAAACAAACCTCTTTGTCGCCGGTAGAGATCAGGAAAAAAACTATTTACTAACCGTAATCATTTCGGCAGATGATTTTGAATCATGGTTTATTACCAGTTCACCCTTTAAATTACTTTTAATGTTTTTAACGGGCTTGCCATTAACCGCAAATAAATAAACTGTGTTTGGTTTTAATTGGTGCAAAATGTAGGCAACGTGTTTTGCACCGTCCTGCTGCCATTCCATTTTATTGGCATCCCAGTTCTTTATAGCTATAGCCAAATAGGTTGATGATGTGGCCTGTAATGACACATTTGTATCATCTCCGTTGAAATAAGACAACTGGTTTTTGGTTGTGTTAAAGCCAAAGCTTTTATTAGCTGTTACCTTAAAAATTTTGTCGGATACGGAATAGCTATTATTATCAAGGCTAATGGCTAATTTTTTATCGCGGAAATTATAATTTAATACCGTGCCGGCAAGTTCGGGTGTAATATGCGGATCGAGGTAAAAACGGTTATATAAGGGGTTTATGCCATAAATTGCCTGGTACAAACCCACGATAGCGAGGCTGTTGCCCGAGAGTATGTCATCGCCAAGGCCATCCTGTTTTAGCCTGCCATAACGCTGAAACGCAAGCCCGTCTTTACTATATTGTTCCAATACATTCTTAACATATTTTAGGGCGAGGGCGGGGTTATATTGGGCATAAGCATTTATAGCTACCGAGCCCCATGATAAAAACAGGTCGCCATTTTCATAGGAAGGGAACGGGTATTGCGACCGTTTGGCTTCCCCGGGTGCGTACGGATACATGGCTAATGGCCAGAAAAACAGATTTTCTTTTTGCATTTGCACCTCAATATTGTCCAGTATGGTTTTTCTTCGGGCATCGTTATCACAAATGCCATAAGCAATAGCCATAAAGTTTACCGGGGTAACTGTATTGCGCCCATGGATGGTTTTGTCTTTATCAATCCAATAATCGTAACATCCTTTTTCCTCGTCCCAAAATCCGCCGTCTTTGCTGTCTTTGTTAAAACTTGCCTTTAGTTTGGCTGCAAAACCGGCATAATATTTTGCTTTTGGCTCATTATTAAGTTGATGTTCCACATCGGCCCATTTTACCAGGGCATGATAAAGTTTAGCGTTTACAAACGCGTTTTCGTACGACGCCCAGATGATATCTATCCAGTCGCTGCCTCTTTTTTGGCTTTCATTATCGGTCATCACTTCAACCAGCCCGTTGTTGTTGCTGTCGCGTTTAAGTATCCAGTCTAAAGCTTTTTCGCAGGATAACTGGTGACTTTTAACCCATGCTTTATTACCGTTCATATCATAAAGCTCGGCAATATTGGTAACCAGGTCGGGGTTCGAATCCATCAGGATACCCCATTGCGCTTCGTAAAAACCATATTTATTAAACTGGCCCGGCATGGCATCTTCATTATTATAGGCCCAGCGCGGGTAAACCCTTCCATCGGGTTTTATGGCGTGGTCGCGGTAAAAATCCAGGCAGCTCTGGTAACCTTTTAAATAGTTGGGGTCATTTATAGCCAGGCCCAGTTGGGCAATATATTGTTCGTGCAGGCAAATAGGGCCATACGGCGTATGCCAGCTGTTGCCGCCAAAATGCAGTGAATCAATAACCCCTATGCGGGCAATGGTGTTTAATACCGCGCTTACCTTGTCCCCGGCAATACCTTTAAACTGGCCCCGCCCATATTTTTGGTTAACATCAAAATAGCTGAGTGTTATGCTTTGGCTGCTGGTGCCTGCAGGTAAAGTAAAGGGCGACCATACATCTGTTCTGCCTCTTATAAACCGTCTCCTGTTTGTACCGCTATCTGATTTTGGCAGCAGCTCTTTACCGGATACGCTTATGGTATAAGCCAGCTTATCATCGTTGGTGCGGGTATAGGTCATGGCAACGTTTTTACCCGGGGCGCCCACGGTTATATTTAATCCGTTGCCGGTTTTGCTGTTCCAAAAATTTGACGACCGGGTATGTACCCCATAAGTGCAAAGTTTTTCATTAAACAGGTAAAACCAAGCCAGCCCGCCGTAGCCCTGGTACGCGCCTTCCCAAGTATCAATACTATCAAAATTAAATACCGGCATAGCTGCTTCATCTATTTTTATTGCAGCGGCCGAGGTTCTTTCTATAGTCCACTTTATAGATTTACCGGTCACCATAAATATCCAGTTCTCCTTAATGGTGATGCTTTTATCGCCGTAACTAATACCGTTTAGCCTGATTATATTCCCGGCTCTTACAAACACCGGCGTTGCTTTTAAATGCAGGGACGAATAATTAATACCGCCTACGTTTACCGAGGTAAATATCCCATCAGCATCGGTTATCACTTTTTGCCCGTTAATTATAAGCGTGCCGATACTGGCTTGTGTTCCATAATTAAGCGTCATGGTGATCTTAGGGTTGCTAATAATAACATCCTTAGCGATAGATACGGCCGGGGAAAAAACAACCAGGAAGTAAATCAAAGCGATGTGGATTTTTTTGAAAAGCATAGGTTCAATTATTTATTGACGTAAATTAATTAGCAGGCGTTTTATTATCCAATAAGGGCTTTTATACCTGTTACTGCAATTTGCAGGCCCACGCAAAATATAAGGAATGCTGCCATCCGGTTAAATATCATTTCGCCGTTTGCGCCCAGGTAATTTATAATGGTCTTTGTGTTAAGGTAGAATATGTAAATAAGCATGCACATGATTATTATCGCTAATAAAATTGCGCCGGTATTGATATAGTAGTTTTTCATCCCTACTGTTGCACTATGCGCGCTCAAGGTAAACAGCACCGAAATGGTACCGGCCCCGGTAGTAACAGGAAAAGTGATGGGATAAAATAATTTATCCTGTATGTGAAGATACCCCGTCTGGTTAACATCTTTGTCTGTACCGGCCGTGCTATTTTCGTCTTTTTTATCGGACGACAAAAACTCCCACCCCATTTTACAGATCATAATACCACCTGCTAATTGAATAACAGGAATAGAGATACCGAATAGCTCAAGTATCCAGTGCCCGGCAAACAAAGCAACCGTGCAAATACAAAAAGCATATAGTGTTATTTTACCTACAGCTTTTCTCTTTTCGGCCTTGCTAAGATCGGCAAAGTAAGGGCTAATGATAAATGCCGACCCGATTGGATTTACTACAGGAAATAAGGCAATGAGCCCTATAAAAAGTAAATGAATAAATGAATGGTAAAAATCAGTCATTTTGAATAATGGTTCTGTTAATAAATCGATCAGTTAAACAAAGTTAAATGTATGAATTCCGTCAGCTTTTTCACATCAAAATATAATGCTCATTAACAAACGTTTGCGCAGAGTTAACTGCAACGCTAAATAAAAATAAGTTGATATACTTACATTTAATTAATGAATGGCAATTAGCTATCAAGGAAATGAGAAGATCACTGTTGGTATTAAGTATAGTATTAGGAGCCTGCTTTTATGGATATGCCCAGCAAATTATTCCATTAAAACATGGCAACCATCACATAGGTAAAAGAACCGATGCCGATATGGTTAAATGGCGGGGGTACGGGCTCGGGCAATTTATCCATTGGGGCTTATATTCCATACCAGCGGGTGAGTGGAATGGCAAACCATACAACGGCGCTGCCGAGTGGATCAAATCATGGGACGAGGTGCCTAAGGCTGCATACGATTCGTTAATTTGTAAATTCAACCCGGTAAAGTTTGATGCCGGCGCGTGGGCCGCAACCGCTAAACAAATGGGCGTAAGGTATGTAACCATTACGACGAAACACCATGACGGGTTTTGCTTATGGCCCAGCAAATACACCAGCTTTACGGTGGTTAACTCACCTTATAAGAAAGACATTATCGGCCCGTTGGTTAAGGCTTATAATAAACAGGGCATAGATGTGATTCTTTATTTTTCGGTAATGGACTGGCATAACACCGATTGGCGGTATGAGATAAAAACGGTGGACGATAGCATAGCTTTTGAACGGTTTAAACAATTTACCCGCAACCAGCTAATTGAATTGCTTACAAAGTATCCTGCCGCAAAAGGCTTATGGTTTGACGGCACCTGGGATAAATCGTGGGTAAAGCAAGGCGCCTGGGCCGATGAACTGGAACAGGAACTGCGAAAATTGCACCCCGGCCTCATTATCGGCAGCCGTTTTCATGCCGATGAATACGGCAAACGTCATTTTGATTCGAACAATAACCTGATAGGTGATTATGAACAGGGCTGGGAACGGAAAATACCCAATACTATTGCCGATGTACATGGTAACGACTGGGAATGTGTGATGACTGTGCCTGAAAATATGTGGGGCTATAACAAAACCTGGAACGGCCATATCAAAACTGCGGACGAACTGATAGAGATGCTTGCCAAATGTGTATCGCTCGACGGTAACTTTGTGTTGAACTTTGGGCCAAAGCCCGATGGTACAATAAGGCAGGAAGAATTAAAACTGGCCAAACAAATAGGCGACTGGATGAGCGTAAACAAAAAAGCGATATATAACTGTGGTTATGCCGGATTTGATAAGCAGGACTGGGGCTATATTACCAAAAGCCGCGAATACGCCGATAAGAATTACATGTTAATATTCAATGTGCCTGTTTCGGGGGCGTTACGAATAAAAATACCGGCAGGCAAAATGATAAAAAAAGTGTACCCGTTAAGCCAGCCCGACGGTGCTTTTGTGCCGGAACAGATAGTAGGTAATGAATACTTTATCCATCTAAAAAAAGGGGAACATCATAAACCCGTTGTAATAGTGCTGGAAACAACTAACAGCAATAAAAATAGTAAAGAAGATAAGGCTAAAATTTAATTAGCACTGCGATAGATCATAAAACAAAAATATGCTTGTATATAAATACCCTATATTGAATATTTTAGCTCAAAAATTAATGAAAAGCTTTTTTATTGCACTGCTATTTACGTTGCTATTAATTTCAGGGGTTAAGGCCCAATCCCGCCAGGTAATCGCATTTAACCGGGACTGGAAGTTTAAGAAAGCATCTTATGCTACCAATATTGCTATTGCTACCGGCGAATGGGAAAATATCAGCATCCCCCATACCTGGAATAATACCGATATGCAAAGCGGGAAGGGCTTTTATACCGGCGACGCGTTTTATAAAAAAGACCTTTTTGCAAAAGCCGAATGGAAAAACAAACGGATATTTATCCGTTTTGAAGGGGTGGGTACTGTGGCCGATCTGTATGTTAACAATAAACTGATAGGGGAGCATAGGGGTGCCTATTCGGCTTTTTGTTTTGAGATCAGTAACTCGTTAAAGTATGATACCACCAACACCATTTTGGTTAAAGTGAATAATGAAGAACGGCCCGATATTATCCCAACCAACAATAAACTATTTGGCGTATTTGGCGGTATCTATCGCCCGGCCGAACTGATCATTACCGATAAGATCAATATCACCACTACCGATTATGCCTCACCCGGTATTTATATAAAACAAAACACAACTAATAAAAACGCCGATATTAAGGTAACCGCTAAAATAGAAAACAAAGAAGGGCGGATAGAACAGGTAATTGTACAAACAGTAATAAGCGACAGGGAAGGAAAAATTGTAAAGAAAACCCAGCAGCCTGTCGAATTAAAGCCGCAAGGAATAAACATCATTGATGAGCAACTGCAAATACCGAACCCGCATTTATGGGGTGGCCGTAAAGATCCTTATTTATATTCGCTTACAACTTCCATTATCCATGATGGCAAAGAAACAGATGCAGTTACACAGCCGCTGGGCCTGCGGTATTTTAACATTGTAGCGGGCAAAGGGTTTTATTTAAACGGGCAGCCTTATCGCCTATACGGTGTTTGCCGCCACCAGGAATGGCAGGACTATGGCAGTGCGTTAAGTAATAAGCAGCATGAGTCTGACCTGGATATGATCTATGAAATAGGCGCAACCTCTATCCGCTTCGCGCATTACCAGCAGGCCGAATATATTTATTCAAAATGCGATAGCCTGGGGTTTGTGATATGGGCCGAAATACCATTTGTAAATGCCGTTACCACCCATGAAGGCGATAATGCCAAACAACAGCTTACCGAACTTATCAGGCAAAACTATAATCATCCGTCCATTTATAACTGGGGTTTACATAACGAAGTTTATTCAAATTCGCCCGATGGTTTTGTGCCTGTTTTAACCCGGCAATTGAATGATATTGCCAAAACGGAAGACCCGGGCAGGTTTACCGCCAGTGTAAGCGGTTATGGGGAAATTAACCGCCCATCAAATCTTGCTGCGGATATACAGGGTATAAACAGGTATTATGGCTGGTACGAAGGTAAAATACCCGATCTGGAAGACTGGGTATCGGGCCTGGAGAAAAACTACCCCGATTATAAGGTCGTGCTTTCAGAGTATGGTACAGAAGCCAACGTTAACCAGCAGCAGGAAAACGTTGGAGAAACAGGTGACCCCGGCGGTCAGTTTTGGCCCGAAACTTATCAAACCAAATTTCACGAAATACAATGGGGCATTATTGCCAAACACCCGTACCTGGTAGCTTCCTACGTTTGGAATATGTTCGATTTTACTGTACCCACTGCTCATGGCGGCGGGGTGCCGGCGCGTAATATGAAAGGCCTGGTAACTTATGACCGGAAAATTAAGAAAGATGCCTTTTACTGGTATAAAGCCAACTGGAGCCACGACCCTGTACTTTACATAGCAGGTAGAAGGGACTCGGATAGGGTTGAAGCAATTACCACAGTTAAGGTTTTCTCAAACCTGGAAAAGGTTACGCTATATGTTAACGGGAGCAAAGTTGCCCAACCCGAAACCGGCACCACCCCAAGCGATCTTATATTTAAACAAATACACCTTAATAAAGGCACTAACCAATTAAAGGCCGAAGGATATAGTAACGGTAAACTTGTGACTGATAGCATTAGCTGGTATTTGAAAGATAAGTAAGCGGAAATGTAGCCCGCTAAATGTTTCCGCCTTTTGATTTGCATAAGTATATTTGTTTTAATTAAACCAAACTTATGAAAGCGATAAACATAACCCTATTATTTGACGGCCAAACAGAAGCAGCCTTTAATTTCTATAAATCGGTATTTGGCGGCGAGTTTGCCCACGTTCAGCGTATGAAAGATATGGCCGGCGCTCCGTCAATGTCGGCCGAAGAAGGCGAAAAGATCCTGCACCTGGCCTTCCCTATCGGCAGCGCTGTGTTAATGGGTATGGATGCCCCAACCGGCCGGATGGTGCTTAACCAGGGCAATAACTTTATGGTAACACTGGATACCAGTAGCGAAGAAGAAACTACAAACCTGTTTAATGGATTGGCCGAAGGCGGCACGGTAACCATGCCATTAGCTCACCAGTTTTGGGGCGCTTTTTTTGGTATGGTGAATGATAAATTCGGCATTCAGTGGATGCTGAGTTATGTGAAGTAAAAGAGGTATAGATTTTCTTAGAAGCTGTCCCCAGCCCTCTTTTCGCGAAGCGAAGAGAGGGTCGCCCAGCGAAGCGTCGGCGGGGTGAGTTATCGCCGACATGCACTGGCGGTAATATCGCTCAGTCAGGACTCACCCGGTCATCGCTAAATCGCTCGACCACGCTCTCTACACTTCGTGTAAAGAGGGTAGGGCATATTTTAATACATGTTACCCCGCACATCAAAATAAATTAATAAATCGTTTATGGAATACCGCCAGGTACTGCATCATTAGGATAATTGCTTCGCATTTGTATGTCTAAAAGTAAAAACAACGTTACTATCAAACAGGTTACAAAAGGTAAGCGGCAATTAGATGTAAATTACATTATCAATTAAATGCAAACATTAATTACTAAATTGATGCACCCTAAACCGAATATGCCATGACCATTAGAAAAATAGTATTCCTGTTATTATTTATAGCGGGCAATGGCCGTTTATACGCCCAAAGCTTTGAATCTATATCGTTAAAAATCGATTCGTTCGCGAGTATAGGGTTGCCAAAATCAGCATTAGCCCAGGTTGATGAGTTAGACGCGCTGGCCCGTAAAACCAATAATGCCCCGCAGCAAATTAAAGCCGCCATTTACCGCATGACGTTTCAATCATACCTTGAAGAAAATGCGCTGGTGGCTATTATAAACCGGCTTAAAACCGATATAGATGGGGCGACATTCCCGGTGAAACCTGTATTGCAGTCGGTTTTGGCTGATATGTACTGGAAATATTTTCAACAAAACAGGTATAAGTATTTTCAACGCACACAATTAACCAAACCCGGAACCGACTTTACCAACTGGGACCTTAAAACCATTATTAACGAAACAAGCAGCTTATACCGCAGCTCGTTGGCTGATGCAAAAACCGAACAGGCTACCTCAATAGGGGTATTAGACGGCGTGCTTACCGGCGATAAAAATACCCGTTATCTGCGCCCTACTTTATATGACCTGTTGGTTAACCGCGCCCTTGATTTTTATTTAACCGAAGACCCTAACCTGCCGCAGCCGCGCCTTCCGTTCAAATTGGATGACCCGGCGTTTTTTGGTGATAATCACGCGTTTGCTAACCTGCCCGTTAATACTACCGATACCGCATCGCTTTATTACCGGGGCGTAAAATATTTGCAGCAAGCTACGTTGTTCCATCTACAAAAAACGGGCGAGGATGCCCTGGCCGATCTTGACCTGCGAAGGCTTGCATTTATGCATAATAAATCAGCAGTGCCAAATAAAGATACCTTGTATTTAAAGGCGCTTGACGATATAGCTAATAAATTTTCGGCAAGCCCTATAAGCGCCGATGCATTAGTGCTGCAAGCACAGTACGCACAACAAAAAGATAATTTAATAATGGCAGTAAATTATTTAAACAAGGCAATTTCTGCTCACCCTAATAGCGTTGGCGGTGTTAACGCGCAAGTTTTATTAAAAAATATTCAGCAGCGCCAGCTTTCGGCGACTGTTGAGGATAAGAACACCCCCGGCAAACCGCTATTAGCACTGCTTAATTATCGCAATATAAAAACGGCATATATACAGGTTTACCGCATAACGGAGCGGCGATTTGGGTTAATCTGCCAGGGCAATAATATCATACCCTCTGCCGATTCGATGCATAAGGTTATTGACAAGCTTGATCCGGTACAACAACAGCAATTACAATTGCCCGGTACCGAAGATTATCGTAACCATAACGCCGAATTTAAAATAGACCCATTGGGTGTGGGCAACTATATTTTAGTAGTAAAAGATAGTTTATTGCAAAAAACAGTATTAACCTGTTTTGCAAGTTTTAAAGTAAGCCAGTTAACTTATACCAGCAGGGACTTGCCCGGCGGCGGTTATGAGATCAGGGTGATGAACCGTAAAACAGGCGAACCTTTAAAAAACGTATTGGTACATATTTTTGAATATGACAAAGGCGAAACCAATACAGGGCTAACTGATGTAAATGGCTCGTATCATTACCACGTCAACAATATCCGTATTGATGTAGCGCTGACTTATGGCAGCGATACCTTAACCGATAAAAATAAATACGAGTATCAGTTCAATACTAATAACACCCCCGAAGTTAAACACACCGTTTTATTTACCGACCGGCAAATTTACCGGCCCGGGCAAACCATTTACTTTAAAGCTGTACAAATGGCTGCGCTGCGGGATAAAAGCAGGCTGCTAACCGGAGAAGACCTGGAAGTTAAACTGCAGGATGGTAATAATAAGGTGGTAAGCACCCTGCAACTGCATACCAATGAATTTGGCTCGGCAGCGGGGTTATTCATCATCCCTCAAAATATATTAAATGGCAGAATTATTTTATCTACCGTTAATGGCGCTGCTTACCTCAGGGTTGAAGAATACAAGCGGCCAAGTTTTGATGTTACCTTTTTGCCGGTAAAGGAAAGCTATAAGCCCGGCGATTCGGTTACGGTTAAGGGAAATGTTAAGGCTTTTTCGGGCTATGGTTTAACGCAGGCCAGGGTAGCCTATCATATTACGCGCACTGTTACTATACCACGCAGGTACTATTATAACGCGCCCGATGAAATAAAAATAGATACCATAACAACCGATACTAAAGGCGATTTTATTGTGAAATGGAAGGCGGAAGAAGTGGCGGGTAAGCCCGTTAACAGCATCTACAATTATAACATCAATGCCGATGTAACCGATGCTTCGGGCGAAACACATTCCAGTCAAATTACGGTACAGGTAGGTAAAAATAATATAGTGCTTAATGCCAGTCTGCCTAAACAACTATTCACTAAAAATAAGGTTAGGGTACCGGTAAGTTTAACTAATTTGAACCGGCAACAAATAGGTGGCAATGTGCATGTACAGGTGTATGCCCTGCAAAACCCTGAACACTTATTTAATAACAGGTTGTGGCAGAAACCGGATCAGCACTTATTGGACAGCCAGCAATTTGTAAAAACATTTGCCGGATATGCCTGGAACAATGAAGACAAGCTCGCCTATTATAAAGTGCTGGATAAAGTAGCTGATATTAATTTAAACGTAACCGATACCACAAGGGATACCCTTAAACTGGATGCTTTACAACAACAACCATCAGGCGAATATAAAGTAGTGGTGAGCGCCACAAATGCCAATGGCGACACCACTTCGCTGACAAGCTATACCAAACTAATTGGCCCTAAAGCCAAAGCCGGGAGTTTTAACGATTGGGTAATACCGGTTTCAACCCATGTAAAACCGGGCGGTAGCGCTGAGTTCTTGGTGGGTATTAATCAAAAGTGCCATATTTTGATGGAACAGTATAATGGAGAGAAAATCATTTCATCTACCTGGCTAACTGTAAAAGAAGATCAGAAAAGTATTACTATCCCTGTGCCCGAAAATGCCGGCGGCAATATAGCTGTACAGTTTATGATGTTGTATGATAATCATATTTACACCAGTTACCAGCCGGTTTATGTGCTGCGCCCTTCTAAAAACCTCGGCATGAAATTTTTAACTTTTCATGATAAATTATTGCCGGGCCAAAAAGAGGAATGGAAAATACAAGTTACCGGTAACGAAAACGAAGCTGCCGAAATGGTTGCCGGTTTATATGATGCCTCGCTTGATGATATAACGCCTGCCCGAACCTGGGCGCTTAATTACTATAACGGTAATAACTACCAGCGATATTTTGACTGGAACAACAACAACTTTGTGGGTACAAATAATACGAGGCCCTTAAAATATGAATATTATGGAAACTACGGTATAATTAAACATAATTATGAACAGCTTAACCTATTTGATTATAATTATTACGGTGGTGTTAACTATAGCTACCGCAATTACCTGCGAAAAGTTGCGCAGGCTAAAGCCATTGCCCAATTAGTTAAAGGTGGGTATGAAATATCGGGCAGGGTGATTGCTAAAGAGGATAGTTTGGCCCTTGCCGGGGTAAGTGTTACCATAAAGAACACATCTATAGGTACAACAACTACTGCGGATGGGTATTTTAAGCTGAAAGTACCTGTAAAAGCAGTATTGGTTTTTAATTATATTGGTTATTTCGGCCAGGAAATCAGCACCACTAAAGCTGGAACTATTAATGTTACGCTGCAACAAGCCAGTCATGAATTAGGTGAGGTGGTTATTGGCTACGGTACTCAAATGAAAAGAGATTTAACAGGCGTTGTATCTTATAAAATGGATACAGTAAATTACAAAGCCTCTGAATATGTTGAAATGAGAGAATTAAAGGTTGCTGATCCGGGACAGAAAGATATAAAAGGCGACCCGAATTCCTTAGGAATTATACGCGTTAACGGAAAGGATTTTGTGGGGGACGAAAGTGTGTTTATGCGTAAAGCTATCGCAAATCTCCCTGCAGATATAATTGACAAAATACAGATAGTTGATGGTTACGGCGACCAGGCGGGTTTAACCGGGAACAGGCCTATTGCGCTACGCACCAATTTTGCTGAAACCGCCTTCTTTTATCCGCAATTGCGAACTGATGAAAAAGGGCAAATACTCATTGAGTTTACCATACCCGAAGCGTTAACCAAATGGCATTTCAGGGCGTTTGCCCATACGTCCGATTTGAAAACCGGGTATATGGAAAGTACGGTTGTTACCCAAAAACAGCTCAGCATCAGCGCCAATACCCCCCGCTTTTTACGCGAAGGCGATACGCTCACCATTTCGGCAAGGCTGGCTAATTTAACCACCGGCGGGCTAAAGGGCAAAGTAGAGTTGAAATTGTTTAACGCTTTAACCATGCAGCCGGTAGCATTATTGGTTAACCCGGCAACAGGGCAGCAAAGTTTTGATATTACCGCCCGTACCAACAAGGCGGTATCATTTAAACTGGTTGTGCCAAAAGGGTTAGACGCGCTAACCTATCGCCTTACCGCCGATGCGGGTACTTTTAGCGACGGGGAAGAAAATACCATACCCGTATTGCCAAACCGGATGCTGGTTACCGAAAGTATGCCTATGATGATACGCCCGGGGCAAACCCGCGCCTTTACTTTTGATAAACTGGTAAACGAACATAGCACAACCCTGCAAAACAAAACCTTAACGCTCGAATATACCCAAAACCCGGCATGGTACGCCGTGCAGGCGCTGCCGTATATGATGGAGTTTCCGTATGAATGTTCTGAACAGGTGTTTAGTCGTTATTATGCCAATAGTTTGGCTACCAATTTGGTGAATACCATGCCGGGCATTAAAAAGGTTTTTGATAACTGGAAAAATACGAACAGCGCCGAGCTATTATCCAATTTGGAAAAGAACCAGGAACTAAAAGCAATTTTAATTGAAGAAACGCCCTGGTTACAGGATGCCACCAATGAAAGCGAACAGAAAAAGCGCATTGCCCTGCTGTTCGACCTCAACAAAATGAGCAATGAGCTCGATCTGAATTTAGATAAACTACAGAAAAAGCAACTGGGCGACGGTGGTTTCCCGTGGTTTGGCGGCGATAAATCAGACCGGTACATCACCCAGCATATTTTAGAAGGCATTGGCCAGCTTTACCATTTAAATATTGTGGCTACCGATACTGCACAGCTTAGAACTGTAGCCAATAATGGTTTGAACTACATGGACAATGCATTGATGGACGACTATAATCACTACAAAAAACTAAACATAAAATTAGGCCCGGATTATTTAAGCGAGATAGAGATACATGGTTGGTTTGTGCGGAGTTATTACGCTAAGAGGCCGGTTGGAGATGCTTTAAAACCCGTGTTTGATGATTATATGAAACGGGCGGTTGCAGGCTGGAAACTGCGCGGTATTTATGAACAAGGCATGATAGCTTTAACCCTTCGGCGTAATAACCGGGCTGATGTTGCCAAAATGATAGAACGTTCATTGTTAGAAACCGCGCAGCAAAGTGATGAAATGGGCATGTATTGGGGCAAAAACCAGTTAGGGTATTTTTGGTACCAGTCGCCGGTAGAAACACAGTGTTTACTGATAGAGTTGTTTACCGAAGCAGGGAACATTAAAGCCGTTGATGAAATGAAGATATGGCTGCTGCGCGATAAACAAACCAATAACTGGAAAACCACTAAAGCTACCGCTGCGGCCTGTTACGCCTTATTGCTGCGCGGAAGCGATTGGGTTGCTGATGAGGGCATATCGCAAATAAAGCTCAACAACCAACCGCTTGAACAACTAAAACCCGAAATAAAGGCGGATGCCGGTACGGGCTATTTTAAAACCAGTTGGGTTGATGAGCAAGTTAAACCTGAATTGGGCAAGGTAAGCATCAATAACCAGGGCAAAACCATAAGCTGGGGTGCTATGTACTGGCAATATTTGGAAAATTTAGACAAGATAACCCCGTCAAAAACGGATATCCAGTTGCAGCGTAAATACTTTATTCAGCAACAAACCGATAACGGGCCGGTACTTACCGCCGTTGATGCCACACATCAGCCAAAAGTGGGCGACTTGCTCAAAGTGGTTGTTTACCTTAAAGCCGGGCGCGATTATGAATATGTGCAGTTAAAGGATATGCGCCCATCAGGTACCGAGCCGGTCGATGCCCTATCGGCCTATAAATACCAGGACGGCCTGTTTTACTACCAGGTAACAAAAGATGTGGCAACCAATTTCTTTATCAGCTATTTAAACAAAGGGAATTATGTGTTTGAATATAGTCTTCGTGTAGCGCAGCCCGGCAATTTTTCGACCGGTATCAGCAGCGTGCAAAGCATGTATGCGCCCGAGTTTAACGCGCATTCAGAAGGGGGAAGGATGGTGTTTAGGTAGGCGGGTATTACCAATTTTGTCATTGCGGGGAGCCCGCCAACCGCCGCGCTCCACGCAACGACATTGTTGTTAAAAACATCCTGTAAATTCATTATGTTTGTTTAAACCCAATTATCAACATCATGAAACTTTCATTTACCTGCCTTTTGGTATTGCTGGCACTGCTTAGCGTACCCGGCATTGTTTCTGCACAAACCATTGTAACCAACGGTAAACCCAGTGCGTCGGTTAGCGCCGAAAGGTTGAAACGAATTGACACCCTTGTTCAAAGTTATATTGATAAAGGCTGGCTGAAAGGCGTGGTAACCATCGTGGTTAAGGATAACCAGGTTGTTCAGTACAAAGGCTATGGCTATGCCGACGCGGAAACCAAAAGGCCAATGGCTAAGGATGCCATATTCCGTATTGCCAGTCAAACCAAGGCCATTACCAGCGTTGGTCTCATGATGCTTTATGAGCAAGGCAAGTTCACGCTGGACGAGCCTATTGCTGATTTTATACCCGAATTTCGCCACCCGGTAGTGTTAAGCAAATTTAATGATGCCGATACTACTTATACCACCATCCCGGCACGTAGGGAGATAACTTTCCGCGACCTGCTCACGCATACCTCCGGGCTTGATTATCCGGCTATTGGCACAAAGGCAGGCGCTGCCATTTATGCAAAGGCCGGCATACCTTCGGGGCTGGGTAAGTTTGATGCCGGTTTATTGGATAAAATGAAAATATTAGCCAAACAACCGTTGATGTTCCAGCCCGGCGAAAAATGGCAATATGGCTTAAATACCGATCTGCTGGGTTGTTTGGTTGAGGTGATGAGCGGTATGTCGCTGGAAGATTATCTCCATAAAAACATCTTCGCGCCGCTGGGTATGAAAGATACTTATTTTAATTTGCCTGCCGGTAAAGCAGGCAGGCTAACAACCGTTTATACAGAAAATGATAAACACGAGGTCATAAAATGGAGCCATACTTTCAGGGATATTGACCCGGATTACCCGTTAATGAACAAACGTTATTTTTCGGGGGGCGCGGGGCTTTCGTCAACCGCGTTTGATTATGCCATATTTATGCAGATGCTGCTTAATGGCGGCGTGTATAACGGCCACCATATATTAGCGCCGCGAACCATACAGCTAATGACCAGCAATCAACTCGATTTTATGTACAACGGCGCGGATAATTTTGGTTTGGGCTTTAGTTTAACTACCCCAAAATCGGCCGCCCATACTTCGCGCAACGAAGGTTCGTTTGGCTGGGGTGGTTATTACGGAACTGTTTACTGGGCCGACCCCAAAGCGCACCTGGTTTGCCTGTTTATGATACAGCAAACACCCAATTCGCATTATGATTTGGAAACGAAGTTTGAGCAGTTGGTTTATTCGGGTTTGATGAGGTAGGGGGCGAGGTGCGATGCTGGTAACAAAGCGTCATTGCGAGGAACGAAGCAATCTCTGCACATGCTAAACGGCCATGCAAGTTCACCGCCTATCTCTTTATAGATTGCTTCGTACCTCGCAATGACGGTCTTTTTTAACCTATGTCAATCCACCCACAACACTGAGTTGCCGGTATGTGGCGCGTTTTGCTCCCATAGCTTGTTGCCGGGGTCAATTATCCAGTTACCGTCGATAATAAACTTGTACAGGTATTTGCCGGGTTTAAGTTTGAGGCTTATTGTCCAGTCATCTCCGATATGTTCCATGGTATAGCCATCCTCACTCCAGTTGTTAAAAGTGCCCGACAGGATGACCCTTTTGGCGTTGCCATAACCTTTTAAATGAAAAGTATGGTTAGGGTTTATTGATATAAAGGAGTTGAGCTGATCACTCTCATGGGCCTTGTGCGGGTTAGTTGGATCGATTATCCAATTGCCGTCAACAATAAACCGGTACTGGTAGTTGCCTGCCGGTAAGGTGTAGGGGAGTGTCCACACGCCGTTTATCTTTTGCATGGCCAATTCATTGATGGCCCAATTATTAAAATCGCCTGACAGATATACATGTTGCGCACGGTCATAACCGCCCAGCCTGAAGTTGATGGTTGTGCCAATGTTTAAAACCGAGTTTTTATTGCCCGCTGCATCTTTATTGGTCAAGTTATTATCCGGGTCGGTAACCGGGTGCCCGTCAACCAGGAAACGGTACAGGTGCATCCCATCATGCAGGTATAAATTTAATTGCCATCCGTCACTTACCTGGGTCATTACGAGCTGGTCAAAGTTCCATTTGTTAAAACTGCCTGCTAATACAACGCGGTGCGCGCCGCTATAACCGGGCAGTTTAAAGCTAAAGTTATACCGGTAATAAACCGAGTTGGTATTGCCGGCACCATCGCTTTTTTTTAGGTTATTGTTAACATCAATATACCAGTTGCCATCGAAAATATATTTATATTCATAAACGCCGGGTTCCAGGTGTATATCCTTTATCCAGCCGCTATCTGTTTTAAGCATAAGCCCCTGCAGGGTGCTCCAGTTATTGAAATTGCCTGATAGCATCACCCTTTTGGCGCTTTGTTTACCGGGGACAAAAAACCGGGTTAAGCCATTGGGCAATTCGTGTACGGTTACGCGGGCAAAGTTATTTACGCCATAAAGCACTTCGCCGGGGTAGCCGGGCCTTGCTGCAATTTGGGTTTGGCGGGTTACCTTAAACTCGGCGCCCGGTGCAATTGCCGAAAGCGAGCGGTCAATACGCAGCCTGTTGCCGGGCAACAGCAACGTTTTCCATCCCAGTTTTTGTAAGGATTGGTAATTACCACTTTTTATGGCTTTAATATCGGGGTTTTCAATATCGGCGGTTTTAAGCAGGCCCTCTAATGTTGCATCGTCGGAATTTAGATCAAGCAGTAAAATAATATGGTCATTAGCACTAACAACGTTGTTTGGTTTTTGCGCAAACACATCAACCTTGACGCTCAACAGCATCAGAAGTAGCATCATGATATGTTTTAACCTGTTCATTTTTTATCGGGGTAAGTGTAAATGTACATTTCCAATTCCTTTTTCACGAAGTTAATTGTGAATATGCCCCTCGCAAAAAAGTCATACCCCAACACGGCATCCATGGTATAATTATAAGCTTTACCCATTTGATCGAGCCGGGTTACCAGGATATGGTTGTTGGTAAACAAGTAGTTACCAATAACTAATTTGTCAAAAACAGCGTAAGTATTGCGGTATTGCTCGCTGCCAACGCCAATTAAAGTTGATTGGTGCAATATGCGCATCTTGTTAGCAGTTTTTTTAAAGTTATCATAGTCTAATAAATTACATTCGGCGCCAGTATCAAAGGTGAGCCACATATTGTTATCGGCTATGCTGCCTTTAATAAATATCACATCGTTTAACAGCTTAAACGGTGTTTTCATATCGGGTTGGTTAAATGCCCTCTCGCCCGGCAAAATATCGCCCTTATCATCTAATTTATGGATGTACAGCACATTGTTAAACAAATCAATAGTAATGGCCAATTTGGCAAACAGGCGTGTGCCCAGCAGCCCTAATATTTTGATGCCTTTGCTGTTTTCAATTGAGGAGAGATCGGTTACATCAGCTGTAATGCGGTCATAATGCAGATCGAGTATAGCGAAATTGCGGATTACCGTTGTAAAAGAATGTGCTGCCCCGTTTATGCCGCCGGTTTCTTTTTCGGTGATATGCCCCAGGTCCCTGAAATAAGTTTCGTTAAGCACCAGCCCCGGCGAGCCGGTATCCAATACAAAATTGCCCACCATGGTATCTAATTGAGCTTCCACAATGATGAGGCTGCCTGCGCGTTTTATAGGAACGGTTATAGTTTTAAATTCGCCGTAAGGATCGGGGTCGGGGATAATGATCTTGTTGTTATCAAATCCTCTTAAAGTAAACCTTGGATGGGGATGGGCCAATACCACCTTATCCCCTAAAAAAGAGAGGAGTAATAAGATGAAAAAGGCGGCTTTACGCATGGTTGATTGTTTAATAACTATGTAATAGACGCGTTTATTGTGCGGTATGTTACAGGGGGTGGAAAAATAGATTAGACTAACCCGGCAATAACTCACCCGACCATCGCTACGCTTGGCCACTCTCTCTATTATAGAGAGGGAATTTGAAAAGTTGAGAAAATTTTTGCCGCCATATCCGCTATAACTCCCCTCTCTGTTTACAAAGAGGGGCTGGGGGTGAGTAAAAACGGCGTTTGAAGTTTTTATAAAAATTTGTATTTTACTCCTATGTTATCAATAACCGAATTGTGCCGCAAATTAAGGCAGTTGGAAACGCCTGCTGAGAAAGTCCTTTGGTATCATCTACGAAACAGGAAGTTAGCCGGATACAAGTTTTTGAGACAATTTCCTATATGTACCCAGGGTAGTTTACATCGAAACCTATATTACATCCCTGATTTTTATTGTAGCGAAGCCGATGGCCCGATTCACCAGTTTAAAAAAGAATACGACAAAAATCGCGATGAAGTATTAGCCGCTTTGGGCCTTACCATATTAAGATTTGATAATGATCAAATAATAAATAATACACGGGTTGTATTAGAAATGATCAAAGAGAAATTATAAGTATATTGAAAGAAGAGAAGCGTGCGGCGGTCCCGGCTATAAAAACGCCTCTTGTTTTCAAAGCGGCCTATTTAACTCACCCGGCCATCGCTATGCTCGGCCACCCTCTCTATTATAGAGAGGGGGATTTGAAAATTTCGTAAAATATTCCGCTATATCCATCATCACTCCTCTCTATAGAATAGAGAAGGGTTGGGGGTGAGTAAAAACCGCCGGTTTGCAAAGCGGCCTATTTAACTCACCCGACCATCGCTATGCTCGGCCACCCTCTCTATTCTAGAGAGGGAATTTGAAAAGTTCAATTTGAAAAGTTGAGAAAATTTTGGCCGCCATATCCGCCATCACCCCCCTCTCTAGAATAGAGAGGGGCTGGGGGTGAGTAAAAACATTCGTAAAATATTCCGCCATATCCGCCATCACTCCCCTTTCTAGAATAGAGAGGGGTTGGGGGTGAATTGAAAGGGTGGTTATTTTGCCAACTTAATGGCCTGGGTGTGTTCTAAAGCCAACTAAATCATTTTAAACCTCAACCTATTGTTTTTTTGATAGATAATATCTTAAATTCGTTATATGATGACAAATAACCGACGACTTTTTATTAAGCAGGCCGCGGCCCTTACCGGCGCGTTTTCTGCTACCAGCCTGTTCACTGTGGCTCATGCCGAAGAATGGAGAGCGGCAGATAAAAAAATTGCGCACCTGAGCGCCGTACAGGCTGCCGAGGACGAGGATTACTGGTCGGTTATACAGCGGTCATATTCGGTTAACTCCAATATTATTATTTTGAATAATGGTGGGGTGTCGCCCGCGCCGCTGGTGGTGCAGCAGGCGGTTGAACGTTATAATCAACTGTCAAACGAAGGGCCGTCATACTACATGTGGCGCATATTAGACCAGGGGCGCGAGCCTTTGCGCGAAAAGCTGGCCCTGCTGGCCGGTGCCCTGCCCGAAGAAATTGCGGTTGACCGCAATGCTACCGAAGCGCTCAACACCATCATATACGGCATCCATTTAAAAAAGGACGATGAAGTGATAGGCACTAAACAAGATTATCCGCACATGATAAGCGCCTACAGGCAGCGCGGCTTGCGCGAAGGGATCGTTTATAAACAGATCAGCTTTGATTTCCCGATAGAAAATGATGAGCAGATAGTAAAGGCTTATGAAGATGCCATTACCCCAAAAACCAAACTGATACATGTAACCCATATTATTAACTGGGTGGGGCAAATTATGCCGGTACGCAAAATTTGCGACATGGCGCATGCCCGTGGTATTGAGGTGATTGTTGACGGTGCGCACTCGTTTGGCCTGCTTGATTATAAGATACCCGATCTGCATTGCGATTATTTTGGCACCAGCCTGCATAAGTTTTTATCAGCCCCAATTGGCAGCGGGATGATGTGGATAAAAAAGGAAAAGATATCAAAAGTATGGCCGCTGCTTTGCGACGATAACCCCAATAGCGGCGATATACGCAAGTTTGAAAACATTGGCACCCGCAGTTTCCCGATTGAGCAGGGGATAGGCGAGGCGGTGAACTTTCAAAACGGCATGGGCAACAAGCGCAAGGAAGAGCGCATACGGTACCTCAAAAACTACTGGGCCTCAAAAGTACAGCATATACCCAAAGTAAAATTACATACCTCGTTAAAAGCCGAATACTCGTGCGCTATATGCGGCGTAAGTATCGACGGCATGACACCTGCTGAACTGGATGGCGCATTGTTTAACCAATACAAAATACATACCGTTGGCATTGTTTGGGAAAACATTAGCTGCGTACGCATAACCCCGCATGTTTATACCACCATTAATGACCTTGATAAACTGGTTAAAGCCATTGGAGAAATAGCTGGAAAGAGTAAGGGGTAGGGGAAGGTTGTTTTTATGGGCGTTCCCGCCGATTGGCGGGCCGCGCTTTCCGCTCATACGGCTACAGGCCTTAGGCACAGGGCCGGTATCCGCTTCAATCGCTAACGCGGGCTGAATCTTTAACTGCTTGTAAAAGATAGGCACGAGTACACTGAGCTCTCGGGCCTGCGCTGCACACTCACGCCGGATGGGACAGGATACCGGCGTTATTCTAACATTAAAATATTCCGGTACTTGTTGTGATAACACCAATAAGGGCGGAATTTTGCCTTTGTACGGCCAACCAGGATTAGGAACATAATATTTATTACATCATAGTATTGACTATCTTCTTCAAAATGAATTTATTGTTCCATATCATAAATAATACAATGAATATTCAAGAATTAAAACAAAAACTACAATTAATGGGTGTCGGAGAATCAAACTATTCGATAAGTGGTTTTGAGAAGCCGGATACGTTGATTTTGCGAGATAAGGGTACAATATGGGAAGTTTTTTATTTGGATGAGCGGGGTGGAAAACATGAAGTAAAAGAGTTTTTTTCAGAATCCGACGCATATGAATATTTTTTTAAGAGATTTCAATCGTTATATGAAACCGGGCAAAAATTTGGAATTAAAATGTATAGATCTGTTTAGAATATTACACTTGTAAACAAAACAATGACAATATGGTTAGATTTTCATGTCCAACTGGCGCATTAAAATCAATAGCCAATGCGTAAACGGTGTATTTGCGCTGCGCCCATGTTGCTGTTATCACCAACATGACGAAAGGCTTTAATATGTACACCTACTATATCATTTTCCCAGCGCGCATTTTGTTGGTGATAACACGCAACAAAGACCGGGCGCGCAAACTCCAAATCCAGTGTGTGTCTTGTCCTGCTATAGGTTTCGTTCCACTTCAATGGGAACACTTCAATCAATCAATCAATCAGCATTTACCTCCCCCCTCTGGCGCGAGTATGCAGCGCAGGCCTAAAGGGTGGTGTACTCGTGCCCTGGTTGCACCAATTCACTCCGTTCACTTTCTTTAATATCCGACTTCTTTTCCAACTCATCAAAATATTTCTTCCTCACTACGCTCGACATTTTATGATCACCGGTATGGCTCCATCCGGGTGGCATAAAAATATAAAGGACCTTGCTTTTTAGTGTGGGCGCTTTGGCAACATCTTTACCAAGGGCTACGATCTCACCAAAATACGCATCCAAAAAACTATGGGGTTTCATTGGCCTCGAAATACCGTATTCTATCGGGATATTCCGGTCTTCGGGCTGGTAGGTGCCAAATACTTTATCCCAAATGTTGAGCAGGTTACAAAAATTGGTATCCATGTATTTGGGGTTTTTAGCGTGATGAACGCGGTGATGCGAAGGGGTAAGCACCAATTTACCTAAAAAGCCAAAACGGGCATCGTCGGCAATGTTTTCGCCAATATGGATAAAAGAGCCCCAGGTGCCATCAATAAACATAATTACAAACAGCATAACGGGGCTAACGCCCAGTAAAATGCAAATGCTTGTGCGTATAAAATCGGCATAAGGGGCCTCTAAAAAGAAATGAGCATAGGTTACTGATAAATTCATGCTTGCCGGGGCATGGTGGGTTGAGTGCAGGCACCATAGTATCCGTACTTTATGGGCTAAAAAGTGATAAATAAAGTGTGAAAACTCCCAGGCTATATACCCATATATAAACCAATACCAGGTAAACGTGAGCTTAAAAATGGCATATTTTGCAAACAGGCCAATACATAACCCAACCATGGCAATAGAGATCAGTCTGCCAATAAATGCGTTTAAAACATAGGTGAAAAACGAAATTTTATAATCGATAACTTTAAACCGTTTATAAAAAGCGGCCCTTATAATTTCAATTACTAATATAACCGGGATAAGCGGCCCTAAAACTGAAGTAATGCCGTGGTAAGTTAACAGCTCGTTGTAGTTACCCGATTTTAAAATATCAATCAAACCGCCAAAGCCAAAAAAGCCGGTAACTTCAGCCCATACTGCTTTTAAAAATTCCATATTTTATTTATGATTTAAAGGCAATTTACAAATAGCACTTTATAAAAAAAAAGAAACGCATTAATTAAAGTGAGGGTTAAACTTTGCCCCGAAATTTCCTGTTTGACATTTATTTTCCGGCTTAATTTGCCCGTTTATAAATTCAATCGTCGTAGCGGGCCGTTAAATAGGCAACTAAGGCTCCAAAATAGCAACCTTATGTCGTTTTAAGTGCAGCTAAGGCAACATGAGGCAGCAATAAAATGATGTTTTGGAGCTTTTAAACGGGTATGTCGGGCCGGTTTTTGACAGGATTTATGCGCTAAGTTTGGAGTGAAAATACTTTCGTTTTGCCTTTTTATAGGTGCATTTTAGCTATGGAACGGTATAAGATGATTCCATTTTGAGAAGCGGGAACTTTTTCTTATATTTATATAATAACCTGCAATTCTGCAGGGTTTCAGCCAGCCTTTTTCTGCTATTTTTTTAATAAAAAAAATTACCGGGTTCCCCAAAAAAAATTTGCGGGTTGACAGCATTGCGTTCTTTGATATTATTTATAATTGGTTGATAGGTTATTTTTTATTGCCGAAACCGGGCATTAAGCCGGGGTTTTTAAACTAATGGCAACCCAAACCCGGTTTTGCCGGTAATTGCTAATAAATATTATATTTATCCAAAATAAACCGGCAATGATCATTCAGCTATGCGGCCTTTCGGGGAGTGGCAAAACAACTATAGCCCGTAAAACAAAGGAGTTATTAACCCAATCGGGGATAACAACCGAACTGATTGATGGGGATGAATACCGTAAAGAGCTTTGCGCCGACCTGGGTTTTTCGCGCCATGACCGTAACCAGAATATAAGGAGGCTGGCTTTTGTGGCCGATAAGTTAGCACAGCATGACATTTTGAGTATTATTTGCGCTATTAACCCTTATGAGGATGTGCGCAGGGAAGTAGCCATAAAATACAACGATGTTAAAACGGTATTTATAAATTGCGATATGCCCACTTTGCTTTTAAGGGATACCAAAGGCTTATACAAAAGGGCGCAGCTGCATGACGGCGACCCGGACAAGATCAACAACCTTACCGGCGTAAATGACCCGTTTGAAACGCCGCCCGCGCCCGACCTGGTTATCCATACCCATTTAGAGACGGAAACGGAATCGGCCAAAAAGCTACGCGATTTTATTTTGCAACACCGCGATAATTAGCCAAAATTGGGGCCGAAAATATAATCTGATTTTCTGTTTGCGAATTCTATGCAATCGATTACCTTAGCTTAAATTTACGCCATAACCAATTATAAAATGTATCGCCAATTCAAATTTAAACTACCCGCTGCAATTGCTTTAGCTACGCTTATCGGCGCGGCCGGATGCCAGAGCAGCGCAACAAAAAGTACGGCTGCTGATTCTGCAAAAAAGGTTAAGTACCTGTCAGAGCCTTTGATCAAAAGTATTTATACTGCCGACCCTTCGGTACATGTATTTAACGGAAAAATCTATGTTTACCCTTCGCATGATATTGATGCCGGGATAGCCGATAACGATAACGGCGATGAATACGCTATGCGGGATTACCATATCCTATCAATGGATAGTATTGGCGGCAAGGTTACCGATAATGGGGTAGCGCTGGATGTAAAAGACGTGCCATGGGCAAGCAAACAAATGTGGGCCCCGGATGCCGACTATAAAAATGGTACTTATTACCTTTATTTCCCGGTGCGTAACAAAGTAGGTGCGTTCCAGATAGGCGCGGCAACTTCAAAAAGCCCTGTTGGTCCGTTTAAGGCCGAACCACAGCCAATTGCAGGCAGCTATAGTATTGATCCTGCTGTATTTACCGATGACGATGGCACCACTTATATGTATTTTGGTGGTATTTGGGGCGGCCAGTTGCAAAAGTGGGTTACAGGGAAATACGACCCTGATGGTTCAAAAACAGACATGGGCAACGCTGACGAACCAGCATTAAGCTGCAAAGTGGTTAAAATGAGCAAGGATATGATACATTTTGACGGCAAACAGCAGGATGTGCAATTGGTAGATAAAGACGGTAAGCCATTGCTGACCAAAGATCATGACCGTCGCTTTTTTGAGGGTTCATTTATGCATAAATTCAATGGCAAATATTACTTTACTTATTCAACCGGCGATACGCACTTTTTATGCTATGCCATTGGCGATAAACCGATGGGTAAATTTGTTTACCAGGGTGTGTTTTTAAAACCCGTACAAGGCTGGACAACTCATCACTCCATTATCCAATTTAAAAACAAATGGTACCTGTTTTACCATGATACCGAGCTATCAAACAGAAACCATTTGAGAAATGTGAAGGTTACCGAGCTTAAACATAACGCGGATGGCAGCATTGGGCTGATCGATCCGTTTGTGCATTAGAAATATTGTCTGAACCATGATTTTTGGGATTTAAGGATTACCTTGAAATGCAGCATCAGGTTAATCTTTAAATCCTAAAAATCATGGTTCAGATTATATCGCCAGTAAATTCCCAATTTCCAGCCCCATTCTTACCAGGTTGTCTTTGGTGAATTTCACAGCTGTGTTTAAATCAACAGGTTCGTTGCCGATAGCCATCAGCACATCAAAGTATTGGTGTAGCGCGGCATCATAGTCAACAGGTACCTTACCCGCAATACCAATTACAGGGATATTATGCTGCTTTGCCATATAAGCTACTCCAAAAGGGCCTTTGCCTTGCAGGGTTTGTACATCAATACTTCCTTCGCCGGTAATAACTATATCGCTTTTTTGCAGGGAAGCATCAAACCCGGTAAGCTGTAAAAAATATTCGATGCCATTTACCAGTTTGGCATTTAAATAGGCATTTATACCAGCTGTAGCGCCGCCCGCTGCACCGCCGTATTTAAGTTCGCTCATGTTTTTGCCAAATTGTTGTTGGCTGAGCGTATTAAATTTGGAGAGAAATGCATCCAGTTCTTTTACATTTTGGGGCGTAGCGCCTTTTTGAGGGCCAAATACTGCCGCCGCGCCATTATTGCCTAACAGGCGGTTGTCCACATCGCAAATTACTACCACTTCGCAATTTAGTATGCGGGTATCTAATCCGCTGGTATCAACGGTTGCCATGCGGGTTAAACTTTCGGGCGTTACAGGTAATGGTTCATCATTATTATCTAAAAATCGGGTACCTAAAGCACTCAAAATGCCGCAGCCGCCGTCAACCGTGGCCGAGCCGCCCATGGCTAATATAATTTTGCTTACGCCCCTATCAAGGGCCAGTTTGATTATTTCGCCGGTGCCGTAACTGGAAGTTTGCATAGGGTTTAGTTCATCCGCTTTTAATAAACGAAGACCCGAAGCGGCGGCCATTTCAATAACGGCTGTTTTGCCGCTATCTATCAAACCATAGGTAGCATTGAGTTTTCTTCCTAACGGGTCATTAACCACTACGTCAGCCAAGGTTCCGTTGCATTTTTTGATGATCAGTTCGCCGGTGCCGTCGCCGCCATCGGCAATGGGGAAGCACTCGGTAGTGCAATTCAGCTTACTGTTGTTTAACCCCTGCTGTATGGCTGCTGCCGCTTCAGTTGCGGTCAAGCTGTTTTTAAAGGCGTTTGGGGCGATAAGAATATGCATATTCAGGCTAATATACGCGATAAAATATAGACCATAAATATAGATGTTAACCCCATTAATACCGTAGCAACCGAATAAACTTTTAGCATGGTTTTTAACTCAAGCCCCGAGAATTTGGCTATCACCCAAAAGTAGGCATCATTGGCATGTGATATCATCATAGAGCCTGCGCCCATCGCCAATACACAAAGTAAATGGCCGTTTTGTGTATCGAGGCCCAACGCAGGCAACAAAGGCAATACAATAGATGCAGCGGTGATAATAGCTACCGTAGATGAGCCCTGCGCAGTTTTTAAAATAAAAGTGACGAGGAAAGGGAAGAATATACCCATACTGCCTAAGGCGAAAGCCCCGCTCAAATGATCGCCAAGTTTGGTAGCGGCAAGTACAGCGCCAAAAGCGCCGCCTGCGCCGATTATGACCAATATGCCTCCGGCTTTTTCGGCGCCTTCCTGCAGTAGTTTACCCACGGTGATTTTATCCCATGAGCGTTTGCAATTAAAGGCCAGCAGCACCCCAATAGCCAGGGCCAAAACCGGGTCGCCCAGGGATAGGAAAAGGGTTAACCATTTGCTGGAGATAGCCGGGTCAATCACTAAAAATGATTTTAAAGAGATTAGTAGTATGGGAACAATAACCGGCAAAAACGCATTGATAACAGATGGTAGTTGCGTGTTTTCTTCCACGATTTCCGGTTCATCCTGCTCGACAACAGGTATCTTTTTGCCCATGTAATTGGCCCATAGATGACCAACTGCGGCGGCAGGTATAGCCATTGCAATGCCGGTTAATATCAGTTTGCCAAAATCAACTCCGATTATGCCGGCTGCGGCTGCAGCGCCGGGGTGAGGCGGGATAAAACAATGCACAGCATACAAGCCTATAGCTAATGAAACCGCCATAACCACCATTGGCGTATGCGTGCGTTTAGCCAGCGACTTGTTTAAACCGCTTAACACGATATAGCCCGAATCGCAAAAAATGGGCAGCCCAACAATAAACCCGGTAAGCGTCATGGCTAAGGCCGATCGTTTTTCGCCAACTTTACGCATGATGAAAGTGGCCATTACCTGCGTACTGCCCGTATGTTCTAACAAAACGCCCAATGTTGTGCCTAATACAATGATGAGCCCCAATGACTTCATGATATTACCAAACCCATCCTTAATACCGCTTATTACGCCATCAATAGGTAATTGCACACCCAGGCCAACCACAAAGCAGGCCAGTATCAAAGCGAAAAAGGCGTGTACCCGGTATTTTGAAGTAAGCAATACGATGAGGCCGATACCGACTAACAAGCAAATACCTGTTTGCAGGAAGGAGGGGTGGGGTACGGTTGGGTTGATCATTGATTGCGAATCATATAAAAATAGAAAATATTTATAAAATTGATACTATGGCGCGTTGGCTGTCATGGTGAGCCCGTCGAACCATGCGCTGAGGCCTACCCGCATAGTCTTCAACGGGGCTCAGACTGACAACGCTTTACATGTTATTTACCCAAAACTTTTGCATTTTTAGCTATTTCAACGTCAGCCGCTACTTGTGGTGTGATCATTGCCCAATGAAATTTATCGTAATAATTGTCTTTCCAGGTTTTACCGTTTTGGTCCATTAAGTGGGTTAGCGGCATATCGTTGTATATGGGGCGGGTAATGCTAACAACTGCCTTCCAGTAATTTAAGGCGTTTTCAAGATGCTTAACGGCTTCCTGTTTGTTGTCTTCGCCGCCCTTTACGCGGTAAGTTTGCAGGGCCACGCCGCCCCTTATTTTTTCAGCAAGGTTTAGGCCTAAGTTGGCCCAGGCTTTAATATCTGCCACCTCAAACATTAAGGCCGTGTTTTTTGAAATATTAATATCCTTAACCAGGTCGAGCGCTTTGCTGCAATCTTTTTCGAGCATATCGGCCAGCATAGGCGGGGTGATCAATTTTGAATTAAAGTTACCGCCCGCCAATGTGGTTTTTACATAGTCGGGTATGGATACAGAAGCATCAGGGTCAAGTACCGGCCGTTTTATCTGCTCATCTACCGAAATGTATTTCAGGGTTTTATCTTTTCCAAATTGGGCCATCATCCCTTCGCTATATAAAGTAAGATCCGATGTGAAATCAAAAAATGAAGCTGTGCGTAAAGGTGTTTTTCCGGCAAGGGATGAAGCCTCTAATAAATTTTTACCTGCCGCGCCGTAACGACGGGTAAATTCAGCACTGAAAACATTATCAGGTGTATTTGGGTCGTAAAGTAGCCTGCCCCATAACTTATAATACAGCCATTGCCGTTCAAATGCGTATTTCCAATTAACCTTTATGGCGGGGTTGGTAAAATAATCTTTAGCGGGTATATAAGTTTCTGACCCTATAAAATATCCACCGGTATAAGGCTGGTTGTTTACCCGCACATGCTCCCTTACAAAATCGGGCACGCCCCAGCGCAGGCAAAAAAAGTCTTCGTTACGGGCTGTCCAGGTTACTTTGTATTTGGCGGGCAGCGGTTTAAAATAGGTGTCATATAACTTGCCGCCATGTACCTTTATGAGTTTTGTGGTTGAAGCCGCATGCGACCAGTTATATTTCAGATCGGCCCAAATTGGCCCTTCAATAAAAGGCATATCAGCTTCTTCTTCAATGGCTTTGCGGGTTAGTTTTTCCGTTTCAATACTGGTAACCCCTAATGAGCCGGTGGTGCTTGAAAAAGGAATGCGGTGTATTAGCTTTATTTTGCGGCCTGATAACCTCATACCTTCAATATATACATCTTTCATCCAATCCTCGCGCCCCTGCGAAGTGAAGCCGCCCATCCCTTCGCCAAGGGTAAAACCAATACCGGTAAGGTCGGGGTATTCCTGCAATACCTGGGTAACGCTTTCGCGGGTGTAGCGTTTAACAACTTCTGAGGTATCGCCATCTACAAAAAAATCATGTTCAAGATTTGGCCGCTGTACATGATAAGCTTTGGCAAACTCAGGGCTGAAAAATATATTAAAAGGCACCAGGTAGGTATCAATTCCGCGTTCTTTTGCCATGCGGAAAATACCATGAAACAGATTTTGCCATTCTTTCAACTCTTTATCATTAAAAGGTGTAGCCAAGGGAAAGTTCTTCGCCCGTATCATATAGGTAAATGGGTGCAGGTCCCATAAGCTAAGGGCGTTAAGGCGATTATCAGCCATCATATCTAAAAAGGCCTTCCAGTAATTCAGGTCCCGGCAGGTTTCATAATGCTGGTCAAGCGCGTAACTATGACGGTAAGTATCCCAGGGCATATCAAACTTAATGGCACGTAAGGCCATGCGGGGTTTATCATCGCTGGCATTTATATTCTGTAATGGAATGCCATTGCCCAGGTCTTCGGCAATTGACAGACTGCCGTATATCATTCCGGTACCGTCGCCGCCGGTAACTATAATGTTTTTGCCGTTGGGCACAATGCTGTATGCTTCTTTACCTAATTGGGCATCTAAACCAATATTTATCACATAACCGGCGGGTGCGGTTCTGATAGCATAGCCTTTTTTAATTAACATTTTTCTTAACCTGCCTGCTGCATAAGCAGCCTGCGGCGAAGATTTAGCATATACCAGTTTAACACTCTGTGCAAAGCCCTGGCTAATAAATAAGATAAAAGTTAACAGGCCAATAATCTTTTTCATGCCGAAATGCGTATGTGTTTTATAAAATGGGTAATGCAATTAATTGAAAGTAAAACTACGAGTAAAAAAAGCTTTTTGCAATCGATTGCTTTTGGTTGTGGGTTAAAATGAGAAACATTAAAATCTATGAGAAATAGTAAATTGTTATTTTCGGCGTTTATTAACCAGAGTTGAGCAAAATGTTAAAGATCATTCAATAATTAATAAAATAAAGGCATGATCATAAAAGCTATTATATAAATGAGATTTATTAAATACTGCAGTATAATAGCTGTTTTTAGTTCGTTACAAGTATTTGCACAGCAGGACTCATTTCATACAGACCTGAAAGTTAAAGCAGATTCACTTAAACAGGCCGACTCGTTAAAAAAGCAAACAGATGTAATTGACTTGTTGAGCAGGCTCATTAAATTAAAAAGCGCTGCCGGCGGAAGGCAAGTAGCCAAAAAAGCAAATTTTTCTATTGTACCTAATGTTGGCTATTCGCTCACTACGGGTTACCTGGCGGATATAAGCGGCAACGTAGGTTTTTACACCAGCGCCGATCATAAAGATCAAAACCTGTCTGCATTGGCCGAGGATCTTGACTATGACAGCAAAAATCAGCGGGTTGCGCTGATCCGCGGTGAAATTTGGGGCGATAAAAATAATTTTAAGCTGGTAGCAGATGTGCGGTGGGAACAGTTTCCCGAAGATACTTATGGGCTGGGTACTTTGACCACTAATAATAAATCAAATCCTATTAACTTTAAATACCAGCGTACCTACCTAACCTATTATAAAAAACTCACAGATGATTATTATGCAGGTTTAGGATATGATCTGGACTACCATTACGGCGTTTCAGAGACAGGCACAATGGATCATACGGTTTCTGATTTTGAAAAATATGGCGAACCACCCCAAACCACTTCATCAGGCCTTGAGCTTAATTTTTTATTCGATAATCGTCGAAACCCAATAAACCCGCTAAATGGTGGCTACGTTAATATTGCTTTCAGACAAAATTCAACTGTTTTGGGCAGTAATACCGACTGGACATCGGTTAAAATAGATGTACGCAGGTATTTTAAACTATCGGCGACATCTAATAATATATTAGCATTTTGGAGTGTAATTTGGCTCACACAGGGTAATGCGCCCTATTTAGATTTACCCGGCACGGGGCAGGATATGTTTAACAATAGCGGCAGGGGGTATATACAAGGCCGTTTTACCGGTAAAAATATGCTTTATCTGGAAAGCGAATACCGCTTTGGGATTACCAAAAATGGATTATTGGGTGGCGTTGTATTTGCCAACGGCGAAAGTTTATCCGAATATCAAACCAATGCATTTAAAAGTATAGCGCCGGCAGCGGGCGCGGGTTTGCGGGTGAAATTTAATAAGCACTCCAACACCAACGTTTGTATCGACTATGGGTATGGTTTCCGGGGCTCACAGGGATTTTTCCTTAACCTGGGCGAAGTGTTTTAATTTTAAGTCGATAGTCCATAGACCATGTTCAATAGTGGTTTGGTTATTCAAAAAAACTTTGGCTATGGACCATGGACTATCGACCACTAACTAACCTACTAACCATCGACCATACATTATCCGCTATAATTTGGTGACCTTCTGCATTGGGGTGCAGGCGGTCGGGTAAATTCAGGTTCTTTTTGCCTGCTACACCGGCCAGCATAAAGGGCATAAAAGCCATATTGTTTACGGCAGCCAGCTGCC
>Ga0206890_1028_pt1 | contig 46340 bp, 40 predicted proteins | sample Alteio_BWOrgHeat_58_FD_152960 | JGI IMG/M metagenome (GOLD analysis project Ga0206890, IMG submission 152960) | Enriched cells from forest soil in Barre Woods Harvard Forest LTER site, Petersham, Massachusetts, United States - Alteio_BWOrgHeat_Nextera6 ... | reverse complement strand
CCACCTCTTTGATGTTTTCCCTGATAATCCGGATGATCCGGATGCTACCGGCACGCATAATCTGAAAGCGTCGCTTAACCGGGTCCTGGAAAAGAAAATGCCAGATACCATGGCCGTTCAGAAATACGATATTCAAAGACCCGCCGCACAAGGGGGGGGATTTGAGGAACGTTACTGGAGTCCTCTTAATTCGCCTGTATTGGATAATGAAGGTGCCGTTGTTTACATCATACACCGTGTTGAGGACGTTACAGAATTCATACAGTTGAAACAGCAGGGCCGGGAGCAATGGAAAGAGAATGAAGCATTGCGCACCCGCGCGGAGCAAATGGAATCCGAAATTTATTTGCGTGCGCAAGCTGTGGCAACCGCTAACCGAAAACTGGAACAGCTTAACCAGGAATTGGCCGAATCGCGCACCTTCTTAAAGAATATTATTAATCACTTGCCTGATCCTATTTTCGTTAAAGATACGCAGCATCGCTGGATCGATGGCAATAATGCTTTATGGGATCTGTTTGGCAAAACCGAAGCCGAACTGCTTGGCAAAAGCGATTATGATTTCTTTCCCAAAGAGGAAGCGGATGTGTTTTGGCAAAAAGACGCTGAAGTATTTGCCAGCCATGACGTCAATATCAATATTGAAAATTTTACCGATGCTTCCGGCGTCACACATATTATTTCTACAAAAAAAGCCTGTTTCAACGGGCCGGGAGGAGATCTGATTCTGGTGGGCGTCATTCGCGATATCACTGAGTTGACGCAAATGCAGAACAAACTCAAACAGAGCGACGAGGCGCGCCTTAAATCGATTATGGATCACTCCGGCCGGCCCGTGTACATCAAGGATCTGGATGGAAAATTTATTCAGGTGAATAAAGATTTCCTGAGGCTTCTGGGCCAGCCGGAAAAAGAAGTGCTGGGCAGAACAGACTATGATTTCTTTTCCCCAAAATATGCCGATATACGCCGCAAGAATGCGCTCGCGGTTATTACTAATTTATCGGCTTGCGAGTTTGAAGAGGAATTGCCGCTGGATGACGGCATGCATACATTTACGTCCGTAAAATTTCCTCTCTATGATGCCAACAAGCGTATCTATGCCGTATGCTGTATATCTACCGATATTACCGATCGTAAAATAATCGAATCACAGCTCAAAGCGAGCCTGGAAGCCGTAACCCATGCCAAGAAAAGCGCTGAAATAGCGCAGAAGAAAGCCGAAGAGGCTAATGAGGCGAAAAGCAGTTTTCTGGCCAATATGAGCCATGAAATACGCACCCCTTTAAATAGCATGATTGGACTTACCGAACTCCTGCTTGAAACGGAACTCACGGCGCAGCAAGATAGCCATCTGCGCACCGTTCTGCATTCCGCGGAAACACTGACCCAGATTATTAACGATGTCCTGGATTTTTCCAAAATCGAGTCGGGCAAGCTGGAACTTGATCCTGTTTCCTTTGATTTGCATGCTGCTATTGAAGATACGGCAGAGTTATTTGCACCGCGCGCGCGTGAAAAGGAACAGCAGCTTGAGTTGCTTGTCCACTGCATGCCCGGCACACCGCGTAATGTGATTGGCGATCCTGTGCGCGTGCGTCAGATCATATCGAATCTTGTCAATAATGCCGTTAAGTTTACCCATGCCGGCTGTATTGTCATTGCTGCACAGGAAGCAGAAGATGCGTCACTGCCTGCGTCTATGTCACGGATTAAAATTTCCGTATCAGATACTGGCATTGGCATTGCCGAAGATAAATTAAATATTATTTTTGATAAATTTGCCCAGGCTGACGTTTCAACCACACGTAAATTTGGCGGCACAGGGCTTGGGCTTTCCATTTGCAAACAGTTGGCACAATTGATGAAGGGGGACATCACGGCGGAAAGCATTCCAGGCAAGGGTTCCATGTTTGTGGCTACAATGGTTTTTGAACGCGATTTGAATCCACCCACGCCATACAAAACTCTGGCCCTGTCGCTGCTTCAGGGTAAGCGCGCCTTGATTGTCGATGATGTGGTTTCCAGCCAGAGCATACTAAAAGCGCAGCTTGATAATGTGGGAATTATTTCCGCAAGTATAGGCGATATGCAGACAGCTCTCGCGTTGCTGGCGCAAGCCAAGGAAAAAGGAACCGCTTTTGATTTGCTCGTCACTGATTATCTTTTGCCGGAAATGAGCAGTGATGCATTCACCGAGTGTGTAAAAACATTATATCCCGGCATAATCATTGTGATGGTGACGGCGCTGGCCGAGAAAGGCTATGCACAGATATTTGCCAGCAGCGGATGCGATGCCTATCTTACCAAGCCGGTGCGGGCATCGCAGCTCTATGAAATACTTGCCATGCTTTTTGAAGCACGCCAAACCGGAAAAACCCTTAGCATGCTTACTCCGCTTACTTTATTTCGCAAAGCTGCACCAGGCAAAAACAATGATGACGGCAGTTTCCTCGAAGGGGCGGAAATACTGTTGGTGGAAGATAACAGGGCGAACCGCGATCTGTTCACCAAGATACTGGAAAATTTTGGCTGCCACAGTACTGCAGTACGCAATGGTGAAGAGGCTGTTGAAATCATAAAGAAACAGGAATTCGATCTTATTCTTATGGATTGCCAGATGCCGGAGATGGACGGGTTTGAAGCCAGCCTGATTTTATGTGCGATGAAGAAACGCGGAGAGATAAGCGATATGCCTATTATTGCGCTTACCGCCAATGCCATGAAGGGCGACCGTGAAAAATGCCTGGAATCGGGCATGAATGACTATATTACCAAGCCGCTGCGCAAAAGCGCATTAAGGGCAGCGCTCATGCAATGGCTTCCGCTTAAGGAAAAGCGCTTGTCGGCGCGCGCGCAGCATGTGGTCTGATGTTTTAAAGGCACATTCCTATTATATTCATATATGAACTATTTTGTATTGAATATTACATGATTGCATGATTTGCCTGCCTGTGCTATGCCTGCCTTCACGATGATCAAGAAAATCACGCATAAGCCCTGCAGTCTGAGTGAGGGCAAATCTGCTCCGGCCAAGCACCAGCTGACCGAGTTGTTCTGGGTATTGGGCCCTGCATTCACACGCTGGGCTGAATCGCATATGCATCAGCAGGGCATGACCCCGCAGCGCCTGCGCCTCATGGGCGCTCTGCTGGAGAATGGCCCTATGATGATGAGCGGCCTCAAGGACGAATTGGGGGTGACTGCGACCAATGTCACCGCATTGGTGGACGTGTTGGAAAAAGACGGCATGGTTGAGCGCAAATCCCATCCCACAGATCGCAGAGCGACCATGATTAAGCTGACTGTCAAGGCGGAAAAACGCCTTAAGGAAAATTGTGCTGAGTTCAAAGACCGCGTGTCCGAGCTTTTTTCCGGATTTGCTGAAACTGAAAAGAAGCAATTGGTCGATTTGCTTTTGCATGTGCGCAATGCCCTGGTTGATCGCGATATTCTTGAAATATCAGATGTTGCTTCTAAAACGTCTTCCTCCAGGCAAAAATTATGACCCGGTTCAACACTATTCTGCATAAAACGGTGGCGCTCGGTGTACTTGCAACATTGCTGGTGTCCGGGTGTGCTGTCGGGCCCGATTTTAAACGTCCCGCCCCACCGGATGTCAAAACCTATACGGATAGTGCGCTGCCTGCGCAGACTGCTGCTTCTGATACGATAGGCGGCGCCGCGCAGACTTTTGTGGATAACAAAGATATCCCTGCGCAGTGGTGGACGTTATTTGCTTCCGCGCCGCTTAATGCGCTGATGGAGCAGGCGCTGAAAACCAATTCTGATTTGCAGGCTGCACAGGCTGCGTTACGTGTATCGCAGGAGACGGTCTATGCGGAGCAGGGCGTATTCTTTCCTTCCGTCACGCTTAATCCTTCTGTTACGCGCGAGAAATTCTCCCCCGCAGTGCTGGGTGACTCCACGGGCTCCAGCTCTATTTTCACGCTCTATAATGCATCGGTCAATGTATCGTACGGGCTGGATATTTTTGGCGGCAATCGCCGTGAAGTGGAATTATTGCAGGCGCAGGCGGATTACCAGAAATATCAGTTGCAGGCGACCTATCTTACCTTGACCACCAATATTGTAACGGCCGCGATCCAGGAAGCATCATTGCGTGCGCAGATAAAGGCGACGCAGAATATTATTGATATTGAGAGCCATGAGCTGGATATACTCAAAAAACAATTTGAACTGGGAGGCATAGCCAAAAGCATTGTCCTGACTCAGGAAACAGCCGTGGCGCAGGCGGAGGCCACCTTGCCGCCATTGCAGAAACAATTGGCGCAGAAGCGTACTCAGCTAAGTGTTCTTGCAGGCCGTTTCCCAAGCGAGAAGCTGGAGGAAACATTTGATCTGGACTCCCTGCACCTGCCGGAAGAATTGCCAGTGAGTTTGCCTTCCAAGCTGGTAGAGCAGCGCCCTGATATTCAATCGTCTGAATCCGTGCTTCATGCCGCAAGCGCTGGCATAGGCGTGGCCACAGCGAATATGCTTCCGCAAGTTACACTTACTGGCAGTTACGGCTCTGAAGCCACGTCTTTTGGCAATCTCTTTTCCGGTCCGGCTGAAGTGTGGAGTTTAGGCGGCGGATTGCTGCAGCCGCTATTTCGCGGCGGCACGTTACTGCATGAGCGAAATGCGGCTGTTGCAGCATATGATCAGGCGGCGGCGAATTATCGCAGCACGGTGCTGACGGCATTCCAGAATGTTGCCGATACATTACGCGCATTGCAGTTTGACGCCGATACGCTCAAGGCGCAACTGCATGCCGAGCGGGCGGCGTCGGAAAGTCTTGAATTGACCAACGCTCAGTTCAAAGACGGCGCCATCAGTTATCCGCAGTTGCTCAATGTGCAGCAAGCCTATCAGCAGACCCACATTACGTTGGTGCTTGCCCAGGCTGCGCGATTTGCTGATACGGCTGCTTTATTCCAGGCGTTAGGTGGCGGCTGGCAGCAGGCGGGCAGTCCGGAGAAAACCATTCAAACTTCTACAAATACATCCTCGGATACATCCTTAAATGGAGGGAAAAAATAATGACAAAACGTATGGTAATCATGCTTATTCTGGTATTGCTGGTGGTTGCTGGCATAGCCGGTATTAAATATATGGGCTTCAAGAAGCAAATGGGGCAGATGACCGCTATGATGAGCGCGCTGCCTGTTGTTTCTGCGAGTGAAGCAAAATTTGATGTATGGCAGGCCCATACCCAGGCAGTAGGCAGCCTGCGCGCGGCAAAGGGAGTGGATATTGCTAATGAACTGGCAGGTATTGTCGAAGAAATCGATTTTCATTCCGGCAGTGATGTGAAAGCGGGTGCGCTGCTTGTGAAACAAAGAGCCGAGGATGATATCGCCAAGCTGAAAGCATTGGAAGCCACCGCAAAGCTTGCAGATATCACCTATAAGCGCGATCAGAAACAGCTTAAAGTGGAAGCGGTGAGCCAGGCGGTGGTGGATAATGATAAGGCCAATCTGGATAATGCCCGCGCCCTTGCCGCACAGCAAAAAGCACTTGTTGATAAGAAGTTTATCCGGGCGCCGTTCTCCGGGCATCTGGGCATAAGAAATATTGATCTGGGACAATATATCAATGCGGGAACGGCCATTGTCACCTTGCAGGAGCTTGACCCTATTTATGTTGATTTCACCATGCCGCAGCAGGCGTTGGCACAGGTAAAACAAGGGCAGAAAGTAACGGCTAAGAACGATACTTATCCGGATCGCAGCTTTATTGGCACTATTGCGGCTATCAGTCCTAAAGTCGATCCGGCGACACGCAATATTCAGGTGCGCGCTGCCATTAAGAATCCTGATCATGCCCTGCTTCCCGGCATGTATAGCACGGTTGAGATTACGGTTGGCAAGCCCGAGCAGTATATTACGCTGCCACAAACTGCCATCACCTATAACCCCTATGGCAACACCGTTTTTGTGCTTAAAGAGAGTGATGATAACGGTCAGAAAAAACTGTCTGCTGAGCAGACATTTGTAACGTTGGGTGAAACGCGCGGCGATCAGGTGGCGGTTATAAAAGGCGTCAAGGAAGGCGATCTTGTTGTCACAGGCGGCCAGCTTAAACTGCAAAACGGGCAGGCAGTAAAAGTGGATAATAAAGTGATGCCCACCAGCAACGCCAGCCCCTCTCCGGCGGATGAGTGAGCACTTATGAACTTTACTGATCTTTTCATACGCCGCCCGGTATTGGCTTCGGTTATAAGCCTCATGATTCTTGTCGTGGGACTCCGCGCTGTATTTTCGCTGCCGGTATTGCAATATCCCCGCACTGACAGCACGGTGGTAACCGTCAGCACAACCTATTACGGCGCCGATCCTGATGTGGTGGCGGGCTTTATCACGACGCCGCTCGAAAATGCGATTGCCCAGGCCAACGGCATCGATTACATGACATCCACCAGCCAGAATGGGCTCAGCACTATCACTGCCAACCTGCGCCTTAATTACGATGCTGACAAGGCGCTCACCGAGATCCACACTAAGATAACGTCCGTGCTTAACCAGTTGCCGCCGCAGTCGCAGCAGCCAGTGATGACCATTCAGGTCGGGCAAACGATTGATGCGATGTATATCGGTTTCAGCAGCGATGTTCTGAGCTCCAATTATATTACCGATTATCTGTTGCGCGTAGTGCAGCCTAAGCTGCAGGCGATAGAGGGTGTGCAGACGGCTGAACTCATCGGCAATAAAAACTTTGCTTTAAGGGCGTGGCTTGACCCGCAGAAGCTGGCGGCTTACCAGATTACGGCAACAGATGTAAGCGCAGCGCTTGCCAAGAATGATTTTATCTCCGGCCTTGGCAATACCAAAGGGCAGATGGTGCAGATCAACCTGACTGCGTCCACCAGTCTGCATTCGCTGGAAGAATTCAAGAAACTGGTGATTAAGCAACAAAACGGCGCCATTGTCAGACTCGAAGATGTCGCCAACGTTACGCTTGGCTCTGAGGATTATGAATCGCAGGTGAGCTTCGATAATAAGAAAGCCGTCTATGTCGGTATTCAGGTGGCGCCAAGCGCCAACCTGCTCGATGTCATCAAGCGGGTGCGCGCTATTTTCCCCGAAATCCAATCGCAGCTGCCCAAAGGGTTTAATGCCGAGATCGTCTATGATTCGACTAAATTCGTCAACAGTTCCATTGATGAGGTGATACACACGCTGGTGGAAGCCTTGTTCATTGTCGCCTTTGTGGTGTTCGCATTTCTTGGATCGCCGCGCTCGGTGATTATTCCTATCGTTGCTATTCCCCTGTCGCTGATTGGCGCATTTATTTTCATGTTGGCGCTGCATTTTTCGATCAACCTTCTGACCCTGCTGGCGCTCGTGCTTGCAATCGGGCTGGTAGTGGACGACGCCATTATCGTCGTGGAAAACGTCAACCGCCATCTTGAGGAAGGCATGCAACCTTTTGACGCGGCGATGCAGGCGGCGCGCGAGCTTTTTGGCCCGATTATCGCCATGACCGTTGTGCTCATCGCCGTTTACGTGCCTATCGGTTTTCAGGCAGGGCTCACCGGCGCGCTTTTCACCGAATTTGCTTTTACATTGGTGGGAGCGGTAACAATTTCTGCCATCGTCGCGCTTACTTTATCGCCCATGCTGTGCTCGCATTTGCTCAAACCCCATACGCATGATCGCGGCGGTTGGGAAGAGCGGTTAGTAGATTCTATTGATCGCAATTTTGATCGCCTGCGCGGCCGTTACCATAGAATGCTGCATAGCAGCCTTAACTTTATTCCTGTCACGGTGGTGTTTGCAGCACTCATACTGCTCAGCATTTACGGCCTCTATGTCACTTCCAAGACGGAGCTTGCGCCGCAGGAAGATATGGGCTTGGTCATAGCCATTGGGTTTGGTGCGCCGGATTCCACGCTGCAGCAGCGTCAGCTTTTCGCCCGTCAGGAATATGACATTGCCACGTCCTATCCGGAAGTGGAGCATGTGTTCCAGCTCGATGTGCCGGGGCGCAATATTATTGGCGGAGTGTTTAAACCATGGGATGAACGCAAACGCACATCCAATGAACTCATGCCACTTTTCCAGCAGGCCTATAATCAGGTAACCGGGCTGCGTTTGGCGGCCTTTCAATTGCCGCCATTGCCCGGCAGTAGGGGGCTTCCCATTCAGTTTGTCATACAGACAACGCAGCCTTTTGAGCGCCTAAATGAAGTGTCGCAGGACTATATGAAGGAACTGCAGAAAACTGGCATGTTCGGGTTCCTTGATAACGACTTAAAAATCGATCTGCCGGAATCAACCGTTGAAATCGATCGCGACAAAGCAGCACAGCTCGGGCTCTCCATGGACGACATCGGTAATGCGATGACTTCCATGCTGGGGGGTGGTTACGTCAATTATTTCAGTCTTTACGGCCGTTCGTATAAAGTTATTCCGCAAGTGCAGCAGCGCCAGCGACTGAATGTTGACCAGCTTTCCGACTATTACCTGCGCACACCAGACGGCGCGCCGATTGCGCTTTCCACTATCGCCCATATTAGCACCAAGACTACGCCTGAATCGCTGAACCATTTTCAGCAGCAAAATGCCGCCACTATTTCCGGCGTTGCCTTTGCTCCGATGGGCGACGCGCTTGCAAAAATGCGCGAGATCGCCTCGCATGTTCTGCCGCAGGGCTATACGATTGATTACGGTGGCCAGTCGCGTCAGTTTGTGCAGGAATCCAGCGGCTTCATGCTGACATTCGTTTTTGCATTGATTATCATTTTCCTGACGCTTGCCGCGCAGTTTGAGAGCTTCCGCGATCCTTTCATCATTCTGGTTTCTGTTCCTATGTCCATCGCCGGCGCGCTGATTTTTATCAGCATCGGAGTCGGCGGCAGTAGCATCAATATCTATACCCAGGTCGGGTTGGTGACGCTCATGGGGCTTATCAGCAAGCACGGGATTCTCATCGTCGAGTTTGCCAATAATCTGCAGGCCCAAGGCGCCACAAAACGCGAAGCAATTGAAACTGCCGCAGGCATTCGTCTGCGGCCTATTCTCATGACGACGGCGGCCATGGTGCTTGGCGTATTCCCGCTTCTGACCGCGAGCGGGGCCGGCGCTGTGTCGCGCTTCAATATGGGGTTGGTAATCAGCACCGGCCTTACCATTGGCACCTTGTTCACGCTGTTTGTCGTGCCGGCAGTCTATATGCTGCTTGCCGCCGACCACCATATTAAGCAAAATGGAACGCATTAGTAGGTGACGTTAGTATTGTGTCATTTTGATATGCTCTTAATACGTCGTTCCTCGATTTTTATGGTTTGTCATCCTGTGGCTTGACCACAGGATGACGAGGAATAGGCGTCGTTTGATTTTGGCACATCTTAATAGTCGTTCCTCGATTTGTTGTATTTTTGATTGAAGGGGGCAAAGGATTGCCCCGCTACCGCTCCTCCTCTAAAGGGGTCGTCGCAAATGCTCATCCGCGTATCCATGATAAATGTGTAACCTGCCCGCACCTCTTCTCCTCTATTTCTGACTTTGCGAAGAGTCGGAAACGACGAAGCAATTCAGTTTTATGTCATGCCGCACTTGTTGCGGCATCTCCTGCTACTAAAGGAGACCCCGCAATGAATACGAGGTGACAATGGAATAGGCTGGATTGCCGCGCTTTCGCTGTGTGCTCGTGGGTGATAATTTCCTAAGATTACCGCTTTCGCGGGAATGACAAATTAGGTAAAGAAGAATAGAAAACAACGAACAAAGATGTTGGACTATTCGCGGATATCCGACAGGAAGGATGCTACGGCTTCTTCCATCTGGCCGGATTGGGACGTCAGCATTTTAGACGCTTCGCTCACCTGCTTAGCAGCCGCATCGGTTTCCACGGAGGATTGCTGCACCTTGTCCATGCTGGATGACACGTCGCTCACCAGCATGGTGGCATTCTGAATATTGCGGGCGATTTCATTGGTCGCCGCCCCTTGCTCCTGCACCGAAGAGGCGATGGAAGTGGAAATGTTATTCATATCCAGAATGGTGGAGCGCACCTGCGAAAGCGCGGTTGCCACATTGCGCGATACTTTCTGAATTTCATCAATCTGCACGGCGATTTCTTCGGTCGCCTTGGTTGTTTCGCCCGCCAGGCTTTTAACTTCCGAGGCAACGACTGCAAACCCCCTGCCTGCTGCTCCGGCGCGCGCTGCTTCAATCGAAGCGTTAAGCGCAAGCAAATTAATTTGAGCAGCAATGTCGCCAATGAGCGTTACCACTGCGCCTACTTTATCGGCCACGCGCGTCAGTTCCTGCACAATTAAATCCGCATTCTGCGTCTGCTGCACTGCCGTTTCTGAAATGCTGGTAGAGCGATTCACCTGTGAGGAAATTTCGCGTATGGAAGCTGACAGCTCTTCTGCGGCCGCGGATACGGCGCGCGTATTGTCCGACGCGCTGTTGATCGATTCCGCCACGGCCTTAGTGCAGATATCGGTGTTAGATGCGGAAGCCAGCACGGAACTTGCGGCATTAAAAAGCTGCTTTCCGGCCAGGGATACGGTCTGCAATACGGCAGAGATTTTTTTGTCAAAATCACTGATCAGGTTTTCCATTCTTTCCTGGCGCTGCGATTTGGCCTGCTGCTCTTTGGAATCTTGCGCGGCGCGTTCACGCTTTTCACACAATGCCATTTTAAAAATTTTGACATTGCGCGCCATGCTGCCGATTTCCGTGCCGTCTTTGGTGTAGGGAATTTCTACATCCAGATCGTCCTCTGTGAGCGCATGCATGCTTTCACCAAGGCGTTGTATGGGTTTGGTGGCAATACGGTACAAAATAACCGCAACCAGCACATTGACGGCCAACGCCACCACAATCTGAAATATCAGATCATTGAGAAAAAGGGCACTTGCATCGCTGCCAAATTTTTCTTCTACATGCAGGTAACTTTTAACCCCGAACGATACGCCTACCAAAGACAGGAAAGCAGCCACGGATTGCAATCTGACGGAAAGGCTGCGGGATAATTTGCTTAATATCATATACCACTCACATATACTAAAAAGGGTTTGAAGCCAATACACTACCCAATGCTACGGAAAAAACCATACCGCATTGATTCATAGATGTCACATATTGGTTTGGGTGAGATGGCGGAAGATATCTTCCAGATCCGCTTCATGCGTTACAAGATCACGAAGCATAATGCCCGATGCGCGCACGTTGCTTAGTATCTCTTCCATATTCGCCTGGCTGGGGCGATAACGAATCGTGAGATCGCCTTCCGGCGTTAGTGTCGCTCCCAACGCTTCCAGTGCAGAAGGCACGGTACGAAGGGGAGCGGCAAGCTTCAGCAGCAGCTGTTTGTTATCCAGCCGCCCCATCAGGGTGCGCTTGCTTTCACTGGTGATCACTTCGCCGTGATTAATAATGGCAATCGTATCGCAGAGTTCTTCCGCTTCTTCGAGATAATGGGTGGTAAGCAGAATGGTGGTGCCTTCCTGGTTGAGTTTTTTCACATACGCCCAAAGCTGCGAGCGTAATTCAACGTCCACACCTGCGGTAGGCTCGTCGAGGATAAGCACTCTGGGACTATGCACCAGCGCCTTGGCAATCAACAAACGGCGGCGCATGCCTCCTGAAAGCCTGCGCGAATGCACATCGGCTTTGTCGGTCAGGCCCATGGCTTCAATAATTTGATCGGTGCGGCGTTTGGCTTGGGGCACGCCGTAATAGCCGGCATGAATTTCTAACGCCTGGCGCACGGTAAAAAATGTATCGAGCACCAGTTCCTGGGGCACAACACCGATGGAGCGCCGCGCCGCGCGCATATTTTTAGTAATGTCATAGCCGCAAATCATGACGGTGCCGCTGGTCTTGATAGTGAGGCCCGCCATAATGTTGATAAGCGTCGATTTGCCCGCGCCGTTGGGGCCGAGCAGGCCAAAAAAAGCACCTTCCGGAACTTCCAGATTAATGCCTTTTAAGGCATCATGCGAAGTTGCGGATTTGCCTTCACAGTAGGTTTTGCGTAATGCGTTTATAGAGATGGCGGATGACATGTCTTCACTATGCTAATTTTTAGTGGCGATGCAACCTCTGGAAACAAAAATCACCTGCACATCGTTTTAAAATTACAGAAGCCATAATTATCGCACACTCTTTGCTGATGGCAGGAGTTCGGGTTGTTGGGAGGAGTGCCTGAAGGCAACCCAGGTTTGCCGTTAGAGGAGCCCGGAGGGGAAAAATCGGATATGGAGTCGCATACAGGAACTTGCTGGCAGGTTCCGTTATTGCATTGGGTCTGCCAGACGCATGTCGCAAAGGCCTGGCTGAATCCTAACGTTATAAAAAATAAAAATACGGCAACCCATGAAATCTTTGATATTCGCATGCGGAGTCCTACAGCTTACTGTTCCTGCGCTATTCGCTTTATACTTTAAGTATTAAAATTAGGGGGCTTATCTATGTGCGTCAGGCTGCTTTGCCTTTTGCCTGCAGGATGTTTTTAGATTCCATGCCAAGCAGGCATGCTTTGGCTTCCAGCCCGCCCGCAAATCCTGTAAGCTTACCGTCAACGCCGATAACGCGGTGGCATGGAACGATGATGGAAATGGGGTTTTTGCCATTGGCGGCACCGACAGCGCGCACGGCTTTGGGGTGGCCGATTTGCTTGGCTATCTGGCCATAGCTTCGCGTTTCACCGAAAGGAATGGCAAGCAGCGCTTTCCAAACCTTCTTTTGGAATTCGGTTCCCGCGAAATCGAGCTTCACAGAAAATGTTTCACGTTTTCCGGCGAAGTAATCGTTCAACTGGCGTTCTGTTTCCACAAGCACGGGATGATTTTTATTTTCTTCCAGTGTGCCAAGTTTTACGCGCTTGGGATCGTCATTTTCCCAAAGAATGGCAGCCAACCCTTTATCGCTTGCAACCAGCTTCAACTCGCCCACAGGGGATTGCATTGTTTTGTAAGAATACGTCATGTTTATCTCCTCTGAAGGTTTGCGGCGCTTATCATTATACTATACGCGCAGTATAATAGCGTATTGCATGCGCCGCAAGCTTAGGATGGCGGTAAAAATTTTAATTGTCGCAAGCCTATGAGGACAGATTCGATATGGTATGCGAAGGGACTGTTTCTTTCAGTTTTTTCTTCAGCTTATGCGCTATTGCCTCAGTATTAACAATAAGATGCCATTCTACTGGTTTGCCTATCGGGAGTGAACCTTGCTCACATATTTCACTGCTTGGGTGCCAGGCTAGGCTGTTTTTATGAGATACCGGCATGCCGCTTTCACACGCTATTAAGTGGTATTGACGTTTTTTAATACCGAAAGCCTCTATGGCCTGTTCGATAGAATCACGAACGACATAAGGTGGAGCCTTGAATACAAAAGACCATGCCTGCTCGCATTCTTTCTCTTTATATCCTGCAGCCATGGCAATTTTAAGTGAATCGGGCATGTTTAAGAGGGGCCTGCCGCTGGCAGCCATTAACCCTGCTATATATTTTGGCAAAGCTTTTCCGGCCAGCCATTGACCAGGCGCCAATGTGGTCCATTTTGACTCTGCAGGCGCATCTGAAGGTGAATTTTTATCTTTTTCTTTTGTCACGTTCTGGCACAGTATAATGGAAGGGAATATAATTTAGGCGAACTTCACGTGGTGGGTGGCGATGGCTTACCGCAGCGGCACGTAGTGTTTACCTTTCCCGATTAAGGGATTCTGTACAATGACAAGCAATATAAATACTTATCTCAAGCAGGCTTTTTGCCTCAGTCATATGGCTTTATCGTATCACTCCATGCTTGAACCTACCCACGGCGCGGCCTGTTTAATCTTGTAGGCTACCTACTTACAGACCGCAGACTCCGGCTCATCGCTGGTGTTCTGCAGCAGCAGCGGCAGCGAAAGATCGTTGGCATGCGCCATTCCGTCGCGAATCGCTTTTACGTACACGCTCGGTATGCCACCCGGCGAATCCGGCGGGAGCCAGGCGTTTGGTATTTTCGAATAAACCCAAACATACTTGTCCGCTGCCAATGCGGCCTGCTGTATGGTGAAGGCAAGCCGTCCCGGGGAATAGAACATGTTCGCTTTGTCGTCGCCACACCATCCATCGACAAAATGACCGGCCTCATCCCTGTCGCGATCGAGGAAAAAACCGACGGCCACCTGGTACTGCCGCATGAACTTATCGGGATATTTTTGGAACCTGACGTTATAGGATTTGGGGTTCTTTATGTTGTTAGTCCAGAAGTTGAAGTAGTTCGGATCATCGTTATGCCAGTAGCCGCTTTCGAACCCGTCGATGAATGTCGTATCGGGCGTTGACGCGTCAAGCATTCCGTCCAGCAGGTATGCAAGAAGGGAGTCCTGGCTCTTGTTACGGGCTGTGTGCTGGCTAATGGTGATGGAACTGAATGAAACGATGATCGACGTGCGTGGGCTGTATTTATTGAGAGCCCTGATGATCTGATTGCCACGCTTCTCGACGAGGCGGTCCAGATCGTCTTTACTCATCCCGGCGTAGCGCGGATCCTTGAGAAAATCGCTTGCCCAGTATAGATTGGGATCGGTCCCCCGGTGATAAGGCTCGGTGTCGAAGTAAATCCCCTTGAGATGCGCCTTGGCAATAATCGCGCTTGCGACCTGCAGGTTGTTCACTACATTGTCCCAGAAGCCATCGTCCACCCAGCTGAAATGCTTGTTATTGTAAGGCGAGGCGTTAATGCGCAGGAATCGCTCCGGCATCGGAGTAGGTGGCAGATTGACCAGTGCGGCAACGCTGTCCGCAATATTATCGCCGCTGCCATCATTTGGGTCAATTGTATAGCGCCGATCCGTGAAGGCCTCCCAAGCGAGCCCGTCCCCTTTCCCATCCTGGGTTCCGTGAACGTTTTGCACGACGAAGCCATCAAAAGTCTGGCTGCCGTTTTGAAGATCCTGCGCCGTGATTTCGGTCGGACCCTTCACGGTGTTCCACCAGATTATCCGTTTTTCGTCCGCCCTTGCGGGATGAAGTGCGGCTAAGAAGAAACCGCAAACGGCTAACGCAAGGACGCCTAAATTCATTTTCCGGGTGTTCTTCGTGCCGTGAACTTGGTGCGCGACCCCTTTGTTATGCAACAGCATATGTCCTCCGGAAATGATTCAGTGTAGATCTAACAGCGGTCACAGCGCCGAGTATTGACGTATATACCGCTATTATTTGCCTCCATCCAGCTTTAATTTGTGGAACTGATGTGGAGGAATAAAACCTAATACACTGTATTACAATAAATATATTATAGATAATGGTGGTGGATACCGGTGATCACATGTTAAGGCTCCCTGAAGTGGTATCCTTAGTCGGATTATGTGGTTCTGCCATTTATAAATACATTTAAAGAGGGCGGTTTTCCTAAGCCTGTCACTCTGGGGCTGCGCAGTGTCGGTTGGAAAGAGAGCCAGATTAATGCCTGGCTCGAAGAGCGTTCGCATAAGAAAACAGGATAAAAATCAAAGAATTCATTGACAAAGCGAGCTCTCTGCATTTTTATCGCGCACTCACTGATAATGTTAGGATGGGGATGTTTTGCGCCCCTCCGTCTATTGGGGTGTAGCCAAGCGGTAAGGCAGCGGATTTTGATTCCGCCATTCCCAGGTTCGATCCCTGACACCTCCAAGAAAGTCAAAAAAATTGTTATAAATCAGTATTTATACAGATACCATTGTCCGGTATGCTCCATAGCGGTTTGAAGAAATCTACCAGCAAAGTTGGTACTTTTGTTGGTAACCATAAAAACCTACTTTGGAGTTACCAACATGTCCCTTACAGATATTGCTATGGTGTTAGTGCCTGTGAGCATCGCCAAGAAGAAAGCACGGGCAGCGTAAAAAACTAAAGCGTCAATGTATAGGTTTCATGGGCGATCGCGCGCGCTCCGAATTCCTCTTTTTGCGTCACAAGGCCCAGATTCAGGTGCTTGCCGCCCTGTTCGGTGGAAATGCCGAAATCGAAATAAGGCTGGCTGTTGTAAACTTCGCGAATCAAGTGATCAAACAATGCATCGAGCGCGCCAGATTCCTTTCCCTCAGGCGACGCGGCAATATATTGCGCATGCGCTACCTGCGCATCTACATACATAATGATGCCGGCAAGCAAGGCCTGCTGTGCGCTACGTGTCGTCCATAGTGCAATATTCTGAGGAAACCGGCCGGCAAGCAGAGCCATTTCCTCTGCGCTATGCGTAGGCTGTGTATCATATTTATCCTGAAGGATATCGCCCACCAAAGCAAAATAACCCGCATAATCTTCTGATCGTTCGAAGCGCATATCAAGCTTATGCGCCTTCTTGATCCCCCTGCGACGGCGCTCTGAGTAGTCAATGGGCTGCGCACGACATATGCTGGAGGTGATTTCGCATTTCTTTAAAGTGGCGCCATGGCGAAACAACGCATATTTATCTTCCTGTGCCGGGTGACGATGATAGATATAGGGAACGGTTTTATAAAGACAGGATATAAATCCTTCCGTTCGCAGGTAATTCATCAGCGTGTCGAATATCTCGAGCATATAAGGCGTTTTCATACGGTCGTCTGACAGAATGCCGCCGAAGGTAAGGCCGCCGTGACTTACCAGTTCGTGCTCATGGGCTGAAGCAGGCATCAATGCGAATAAAACGTCATCGCGGAAAAAACACAGGGAATGATCGCTGAAGCGGTCGGCGTGATAATCCATATAATCGCGCCGGAACATGAAAAACCCATTCTTTGAGCGTTCAATGAACTGATCCCATTGCGGTTTAAATTCTGGCTGGTAACACTTGACGCTGAACATTATTCAACTTTACAAAAACGTTTTGCGGAAGCTTTGCGGGGTTCTTCAGGCTCAGGCAGAAAGACAGCATCGTCCGCTGTATCCTTTGCCACGCGCACGCCAAAGCCGATGAAATTATCGCTGCCTATATTTATGTTATTGGCGATGGCGGCGTTGACGCCTATGAATGTGTATTCGCCGACATTGCAGAACCCGGACACCACCACATGCGAAGAAATGAAACAGTGGTCTGCTATGATTGAATGGTGGCCGATATGGTTGCCGCTCCATAAGATGACGTTGCTGCCGAGCTTCACGAATGGCTGCACGGTGTTATCTTCAAAAATAAAGACGTTGTCGCCCAAGGTGACGTTGCGCCACACGAAGGCGCGTGAACTCACATAATTTGCAAGCATATATCCCTTGGCCCGCGCGACTTCGCATAGCCTTGCGCGCACGCGGTTAAGCTTGGCATAGGTAAGCGCTACAAATGCCTGGTGCGTGGCGGGAGGAAAATGCTGTTCCATATCCTCCATCGCTATTACAGGCAATCCCAGCAGAGAATCGCGTTTCAGGTATGCGCGCTCTACGGCGAACCCCACCACCTGGTAAGGAGAATCATAGGTAAAATATTCATAGGCTATTTCAGCAAATGCGGCATCACCCACAATAACAAGAAGCTTGTCTTTTTCGGGAGTTGCAAGGCTCACAATGCTACCATTTTACAATCAAAATATCTTCGCGCCGATTATGCATAGGCAGGGAAGCGGGCTGCGGCAAAAGGTAGGTTTCAAAACCGAAATTACGGTAACGCTGCAATATCCCGAAAATAATGCCGTCATCTATCTTATGATGTTTAAGGGACAGGAGGTTAATGTCAGGCTTGGTCTTGGTGCCGGTAAATTCTTCATGGAATGCAACGCCCTGATCGGAAGAAAAGAAACGGTCGCGTTTGGAGATGTTCGGGATATCACCCAGCAGCAACGCCCCGCCAGGGATAAGCAGGTCGAGCGCGGTATCAAGGAAATGATAAAGGCTATTATTGATAATAATATGCTGTGCGACACTATAGACGATGATGGTATCTATTTTGCTGCGGTAAGGCTCAAATATTGAAAGATTGTCAGGAAACAATCCGGGCATACGACGGATTGCCTTACTTTTTGGAAGCAAATCGAGCATCTCTTCCGAGTCTGCCATAAGCAGAGTGTGCTTGTGTTTCTCGCCCAGCTCAATAATACGCTCGGCGAGCTTGCTGCATCCGCACCCGATATCGAGAATCGTCTTGCCCTTCCCGGCTATGGCAGGCAACAGCCGGACAATATTGTCCAAGATAGCGTCATCATAGCCATCACGGTAACTGTCGGGGAACCCGATTTTTTCATTGCGCGATAACGTGGCGTCTTTTGCCATGGTGCGGAAATCATCAAACGTCAGGTCTTTAAATTTGGAATATTCAGCACCTGCCATAAGTCTATATCTTTAAGGTTGTAATTTCTTTAAAGTTGGCGCAATTTCTGGCATAGAGATATTCAATAGTCAATTAAGAAACCCATGACAATCCCGCTTGTTACCATTGGTATGCCTGCCTATAACCATGGTCGTTTTGTGGGGCATGCAATAGAAAGCGTCTTAGGTCAGACGGTTACCGACTGGGAGCTCATTATTGTGGATGATGCTTCCACGGATAATACGCTGGAAGTTATCCGCCGTTACGGCGATCCGCGCATCAAGGTCATTGCCCTGCCGCAAAATCGCGGGCCCGGATATGCCGCAAATCAGTATCTTCGTGAAGTGCGAGGCAGATGGATTAGCTTGTTGCCTTCGGATGATGCCTATGCCCCGACGCGCCTGGAAGAGCAGCTTGCCTATCTGGAACGCCGCCCGGAATGCGGGATGGTAACGACACAATGGCGGTTTATCAACGAAGACAATCAGCCTATTGAGAATAAAGATCATTTTGCCGCAAAAATATTTGATAACAAGGAGCGGTCGCGCTCGGACTGGCTACGGTTTTTCTTTGATGAAGGCAATAATATCGCCGCTTCAACCGTGATGTTCGATAAAAAATACATCGATCGCACTGGCCCCAATGATGCGCGGCTGCTGCAGTTGCAGGACTATGATATGTGGCTGCGGTTTGTGCTTGCGGGCTGTAATATTGGCGTGGTTCCCAAACCCCTTACCGATTATAGGATTCTGGAGAAATCCGGCAATTTAAGCGCACCCAGCCTGAATGTCTATCACCGGTGCTTATATGAGCGCACCCATATCCTTAAGCATTTTCTTTCGCTTACAGAGGCGCGAAGTTTTTGTGAAATTTTCCCTGAGGTGATCGCCCCCCCTCTTTCGCCTGCACAGGAAAATGTCTGGGTCAAACATCAGTTCGCATTGCGGGCATGGAAACATTCCGGACGTGCGCATGCGCATTTTGCGCTGGAGACATGGTTTGACCTGTTTGCAGATGACACGCATGCCGCTTGGCTTGGTGAGTGGGGAATATCGCTTAAGGCTTATCAGGAGTTAATGGCAAAATCTCCGCTGGGCCAGGATTTTCTTTATGACGTCTATTATTGGCTTTACTTGCGGGGAACGGAATTTCTACCTATAAAAACGCAAGCGTGGCTGAAGCAAATTTTTAAGAAACTGATGAGACGATAGAATCACCGATATGCAATCATTGATCCCATCATCAAGAGGCACTGCTCATAATGTTTGAAAAAATCGGGTTGATTGCTTTGCCAGTTTCGCGCCCTCAATGGATGCATTCCCATGCCTATATTCCCAATGCATTTGTGCTCGATGCCGACACTATCCGCATTGTGGTTGCATTCTGGGATGAAAAAAAAATGGGCCGGGTTGGCTATATTGACGTATCTGCCCAAAATCCGCTCCAGATAAAAGGATTCAGCGACAAACCATCGCTTGATCTGGGCGAACCGGGAGCCTTTGACGATAACGGCGTCTCACCGCTTTCTATTGTGGCATACAAAAATAAATTGCGGCTTTATTATGCGGGCTGGCAGTTAAGCGATAAAGTACGTTATTTTATTTTTACCGGCCTTGCGGAAAGTAAAGACAAGGGCACAACTTTTACACGCGTTAAAAGAACGCCGGTGCTTGAACGCAGTGATGATGAATTAATCATCCGCGCCGGTGCATTTGTATTTTTAGATAGTGGGCGCTGGAAAATGCTCTATGCTGCCGGTTCAAAAACCACCCGTGTCCGCGATAACAGCGTGCCTACTTACGATCTGAAACTCCTGGAGTCTGAAGACGGCGTGCACTGGCCTGAGCGCGGTGTTACCGTTATGGCTCCGGATCTATTGCGTGGAGAATTCGGGTTTGGCCGCCCCTATGTGTTTAAAAACGGCCGCCTGTGGAAAATGTGGTATGGAATTCGCACCAAGGAAATAGCCTATGCCATAGGATATAGTGAATCAGAGGATGGACGCGGCTGGGTCAGAAAAGATGAACAAATGGCTGCATTTAACAATAGCCAGTGGTCGCATGATAATGAAATGCGCACGTTCCCCTCTCTCGTGACTATTCAGGGTAAAACCTATATGTTTTATAACGGCAATGATTACGGTAAAGATGGAATATGCCTTGCGGCGCTGAAAGCGTGATTAACGGAGTCCCATTTGTTTCAGGCACAGCAACAGATCATCTTCACGCACCTTATAATCAAATATCGCCCAAATATAGGGCGGCAGATGCACGTTGTATATGCTCTCGCAGAGATTGTATACAACATGGCCGCATTGCTGCGCGGTAAGGGGTGTAAACGTAGATGGGTGATGGCCGTCCAACGGCGCGAAGCTTAATATCTGACAAGAAGGAGGCGTAAACATTAAATTGGCTAATGCGGCTCCACCTGCGCCAATTACATGTGTCGCCGCCCCAAAAAGCTTAATTTGCTCTTTAAAGGTAAGCAGTTCCGGATAGACCACCTCAAACCCAAATTTCCTGACAATTTTTATAACGGTATTCTGGTTGCATAATCTGCGCATATGATTTTTGGGGCGAGCAATCATCAACTTGCGTGAGGGAGGCTGATCCTGCTCAAACCAATCGGCCGGCAGCCGCCTTTTGAGTATTTCCAATGTCAGCGGGTGACTCATCATATCAAAAGAAAGCAAATCAAGCGCTATGATTTCGTCGCAGAGGAACCCTTCGGTTCTTGCATCAATAATGCAGTGTTCAGGTTCTATGCCTATTGCCGCCAACATGGCTTCCTGCCAGTTTTTTAACGCGGCAGGAATAATAAAGCATTTGGGCAGCGATAAGGACTCGCTAAGTTCAAGCGCCAGGACATAGCGTGGTAAGCATTCCACCAGCCAATGATAGTAATTATCGCTGTATCCGCAATAGAATACCTGGCCGGGTATGTGGCGATAATTTTTATGCGTGGCTATGATGGCTTTTTGCGATGCTTTCACGAGCATATTGGGACAAAAAATATTAACATAAGCATCATCCAGATGCACAAACCGCTCGATAACTTCATCCTCATTGATAATTAAACCATGGCAATGCACAATCCGCGCTTTCTTAAGGCGATGGGCAGCTATATTGGGATACGCAAGGGATGCCTTACATGGCGTTACTTTCTGATCTATGACTATATCATATTGATAATCCAGATGGTACTCTGGAAATACGGGTATAGGATCATACGCTGTAGAGCGCGGGATACGGTTATATAGATTTATGTCATGCAGATTTTCAAAATAATTATTTGTCTCTTGATGATAAAAATAGTTTTGCTGATAGTAAAAATAAGAGCGTATTTCTGTCAATGCCTCCTGCACGGCTGCATGCGTGCCAATATTAAGTTTAAAAGAAGCATCATATATCAACCATCGCTGTCGGTCGGAGGCAGCAGGGTCCATGGCCAGGAATTTGTCATATAGCCTCTCAAATAAAACATGGTCATCGAGCTGCATAGCGGCATCTATACATATATCAAGCAAAGTATCATGGGGGTTATCTGCCGATTCAGCTATGGCAAGCCAATGTTTCAGGCGGTTATGCAATACGGCAATATTTCCCAGGTAACGATCCGCACCTGTAATAATTTTAGGATCAAGAAAAAGGCCGCTCTTCCTGTATTTATCATATTCGTCGCTCCAGCTGTACCTTGCGCCATATAATTTCAGTATATAACGCAGACTTAGAGTATGAAGCTGATTTGTGTCTGAGCGCGAATTGTATGCCAGCATGACGCACAGCCTGTGCAAGGTGGTAAAGTAACCATAGCGATACAATAGGAACATCATAAAAGCAGGCATCAGATAAATATGATGGCTTTTAAATTTTGCTATCCACATCTTCTGTTGTAAGGCAGGACGCCGATGATGTATGTATAGCAGCGTTTTGAAAAAATTTATCATATCGGTTATGAGGTATTTAACCCTTCGTATTTTTCTATGGATATAACGCCATGAAAATTTGAATGGCCATAACGTATTATTTAGCAATCCTACACGCGCATCAAGCAGGAGTACTTTTAAACCCATTGTACATAGAGCAATAAGGAACCAGAATTTACGCAATTTCATTCGTATGATCCTTTAAATGCGACATCATGATTTTATATAACTTCAATCTCACCATCCCAGACAGCTGTTCCTTTCATAAGCCAATCCAGGCTTTTTTGTAGATCTTCCGGTGTAATCGCAAACCTGGAGTGAATATCTTCTTTTGTCGCATTACCCAGAAGCCATGCATAATCAAGTGCCAATGAATCCAGCATAAGGGAAAAGAAGCCATAATTAGGATTGTGGCCGTTGGCCAGCAATAATACTTTAGTTCCGGGCCGGCAAAAAATCAGATTAGTGCAGGCTGCCCCCACTACCATAACAATTCTGTCCGCTGCAGCAAATTTCTCTCTTTGTTCCTGCCAGCTGTGTTCCTCGGGATAAAAAAACTCTGCTCCTAGCTTACCTAGTTCGTCTTCCAGCAATCCATGGTTAATGACATTGCGTATCAGATAGCGTGATTCGTATTTTTGCGCGTATTTCGACCTTGATACAAAGAGCAATGCAATGGGCTGGTTCGGGGCTATCTTAAAACTCTTCGCCAGTTTCTGTAAGTAATACGGGCTGATAGTTCCTGTCGACAACAAAAAATGAGGATCATCGGGCATATAGGCGGGGGTGGAAAAAACATACAGGTTTTTCACGATCAATTTGTGGGTTTCCGGCAGGACAATATGATTTCTTCCCTTTAAAAAATACACTACCAATGCCACAATATTGGGCGACACGGCGGTATCGATAATTGCCGGAATTTTTTTATCTGGATCAATTGCATCCAGCATCATGATTTTGGGTAATATTTCGCAAAAAGCATGCAGATAATTAAATCCGGTGCGATGAGCAATGAGTGCCGCCGTTTCAAGCTTTTCCTGCAGTGCATAATGGGACTGCAAACGAAAGACATTATTCTTCGCTGAAAAGTAAATGCTATAACCTGCGGATGAATAAGGTAATTGTGCGACCACTTCCTGTTGCCATAATATAGTGCCGCTGGTAATTGCCCAGGAGGGATTATAGACTACGGCGCTGCGGATGACAGCGTACCACTGAAATGGAATGTGGCGGAACTTTATCGTGGTGCTGGTCGAGCGGCCAAAATAACGCGACGGCTTGATTTCCACTCGCTGTTCGTCGCTTAACTTATGGAACGTGCCCTTATCCGGCGTGATTTCCCATAACGGTATTTGCTTAAATAAAGGCGAATGCAGAATATGGATCTTCGCTCGTATGGCCCGGATTGTTGTTCGTATAGTGCGGAGCTTTGTTCGTATAGCGCGCGCCATATTTTTAAGTATTGCATACAAGCGGGTCATGCGGTTTCTTTACTTGGCATGCGGCAGCTTCGCAAGCCGCCAATCTTTGGCGCTTGGAGCCGGACGCCAGCGATAGCCAAAATAGTTTTTGGAGAAATCATCGGTGGCGAGCCTGTCGCCGACAAAAGCCGGAATATCGATCTGTTGCGCCAGGAACGGTAAGCCGATCACATGATTAACTGCGCGGCGCGGTTTGTTGGAAATATTCTGCCCGGCACGGTGATAGAGCATCGAATCCATGAAAATGACGGAGCCGGCGGGCGCGAGGGCTGGTACCTGGTATTTGCGCACAAAGGCGTCAGATGGGAATTCCTCGCGCAGATGGGTGCCGGGCAGCACATGTGTACAGCCGTTTTCAAATAAGAAGGGGTCAACGCAGAATAATGCATTCAGTGTCAACGGCTGCGAACTTGTCCAATGCTGGTAGTTAAGATCACGGTGCCAACGGGTCTGGTAATTACCTTCGACCGGGCGGTTGATAATGGCGTTCTGCATCATCAATACGAAATTATCACCGAGGATGGCGCGCATCAAATCAATCATTACCGGATGTTTGGCGATGGCAATAAATTGATCATCATATGCTAGCGGGCAGCGGACGTTGTTAGCGTCATAGATCGATTCTGCGAGCGCTACACCGCCGAGTTCCTGCATTTGAACGGTATATAAGCGATCGATAGCATCTGACAGGCTACGTAAGGTTTCTGCATCCAGCACATTCGGGATTATGGTAAAGCCATTATAATAAATTTCTTCGATATGTGCGGCGAGCGGATGGTTACGGTGAAACACGCGGTTCACGCCGTAATGCAAGACACCACCCAAGGCGGTGTTTGGCGTAATGGAGGGGCTGTGTTTAGGCGGCATGATGCATACTCCTCGATTTATCAAGCGTGCGCTGGGCAACCCCAGTCGTCAGCGCAGAGACGGCCACAAAGGCAAGCACTGCTTTAGCAAAAAAACATGGCCGCTCCAACCACTTTCTTTTGCATGCCGCCCTTTGAGAGTGAATGGCTGAATTTGTATTCAGGTTGTAGCGAATTTTACCAAGATAGCCTTACTTTAACTGTATTTTAAGGATGTTATGGTAACTTCCGCATGATGGAAACTTTTTCCTATAAAGAAATATATACTCTTCCCAAAAGTCTGGATACCGATGAGGGCAGGAGAAATCTTGATTTTTTCATAAAAACCTCCCCATTTTTAAGGATTTTGCTCTTTTTCTTAAGGAACCCCCCTCATTTGCACTCCCGCCATATTAGACAGTCTGAAAACTATTTATGAATCATCAGGAATTCATGATTTTTCTCTTATTAAAATTGATAATATAAGGCAATCATCTATTGTTGCAACGCCTGAGAGCCTTCAGGCTTTTATTGTCACACCTGAAAGTATTCTGGCTTTTAAAGATAGTCTTAAGTCTATTCATGACAGCGCTAGATTTGGGCTTTATATAATGTACTCGATTGTCAGCAGGCGGCATGATTTAGCAACACCGGAAGCCATTTCATCTTTCAAAGAAAGTCTGGCGGCCATTTTGCCTTCGCATGAACACATGCTTCTTTATTCTTGAAGAGATTGTAAAGCATAGAGAAGAGCTTATTACGCCCGCATATATGATGGGTTTTAAAGATTGTTTCGCGGTACTGGCTGACAGGAAGCCCGAAGCGGATTATTTTATCATATCGCGCTTGATCAGCGCATGCCCGCAATTAGGCACACCCGAGGGCGTAATGCAATTGGCGGATATTGCGGAGTCCCTCCCCAAATATAAGGCCGTATTCGCTATTATTCATTTCCGCCCTGATTTTCTTCAGCCGGAAAATTTGGCATCGTTTAACCAGCATTTAGATCGTCTCTTTAACTATCAAGCTTCTGCGCCTATAGATGAATACTATTGGTTTGGAAAGTGAATTGGATTCCATCAATCCAGTATTCGCAATAGGCTGCCACTCTGAGAGTGAGCTTAAAAAACCTTTTTTTGAATCAAGGCAAAGTTTAACCGCCTACTGGCAGGAAATTGAAAAATACCGCGCAGAGGTGTTTTCCGGGCTCGAAAAAGCCGATCAAGGATTTTTTACATGCCATGTAAATATCGGCATCAATGAAGAGCAAAAAGAAATCTATGAGAGGCATATTATCCATATCCAAAATATGGATAATAGAATTCCAATTCTCTGCCAACCGTTCAGCCTTATCCGGCCTTATCCGACTTTCATTTGTAGGTCATTTTGTAGGTATGAAGTCTATTATAAAGACTAATATATTGATAACTAATAATAATTAGCAATAAAATGGTGGAGGAGGAAGGATTTGAACCTTCGAACGCTTACGCGGACAGATTTACAGTCTGTTGCCATTGACCACTCGGCCACTCCTCCGCAGAAATAGTGCTGATTCGGCACTTACCGCTAGACCTCCTGCGTCTGAACTCTTAGACTCAGGGGCCCTCTAACTAATGCACGAGCGTATTCATGTCAAACCCTAAGCGTAAAACATCCGTGTCCGAGGGGAAAACGCGCGCCTATTGGCTCTATGGATTTCACGCGGTAAGGGCGGCATTGCTTAATCCTAACCGCCAGATTCGGCGTATGGTTGCGATTAAACCCGCAGCGGAAAAATTAGCGGAGGAATCTAAAAAGCGCGGGATTTCTGCCAATGTTTTAAGCCCTCAGGATATCGGTCGCCTGGTTCCGCCTGATGCCGTGCATCAGGGAGTGGCGATAGAGGTAATGCCCTTGCCTGAGCAGTCTTTGGAAGAATATCTGGCGCAGACTAAAGAACATAAACCTTTGATACTGCTTGATCAGGTGACTGATCCGCATAATGTCGGTGCTATTTTGCGCTCTGCTGCCGCCTTTGACGCCGGCGCCGTGATTGTCACGCGCGACCACGCGCCACAGGAATCAGCTATCCTCGCCAAAGCCTCGTCAGGAGGCATTGAAATCGTGCCGCTTCTGCCGGTGACTAACCTGACCCAGTGTATGGAAACGCTTAAAAAACACGGCTATTGGTGCATCGGGCTGGACGGCGAAGCCAAACAGACGATTGCTGAGGCAAAACTCAGCGCTAAAACGGCGCTAGTGTTGGGCGCGGAGGGCAGGGGGCTCAGGCGTTTGACTGGTGAGCGCTGCGATTTGCTGGTGCGATTGCCGATTTCACCCGCGATGGAGAGTCTCAATGTTTCCAATGCCGCTGCGGTAGCGCTTTACGCCTTAGTGAAATAAATTAAGCCCGTCATCATGCATCAGTTTTAAATCCTGGCGCAATTTATCATTGGGCCAGAGGGTAATTCTGTTATAGGCGATTTCAGGGGGCAGCGCCGGATAGGCATGTACCAATAAGGGGGCAACCGTTTCAAAATAACGGGTATTATTAATATTTTTTCGGGTGACTTGCGCGCTGTTTGCGCATTTGAGGGCAACACAACAGAGTAAAATAGCGCAGATTACTTTGGCATTTTTGGTATGCTGGAAAAATGCGGTGAGAATAATACAGAAAATGCCTATCCAGAAAAAATTGGAAAAGGTGATATAGCGCGAAACACCTGCCTGGCCCAGACCAAATGCGCTGCGGCCCAATCCTGTCATGAGGCCTGCCCCGCAAGCAAACGCCATGAATGCCAGATAGGGCAGGTTAAGGCGTAAGAACATTGACCAATTTCGCCAGCTTTTGCGGATACCCATCCCTGCCAGAACGGTGATAATCATGAGCAACGGCCAGGTTAAATCATCGGCAAAACGGACAATGGCTGCACTCAGGAAATGCGCTACGAAATTAATGTAAAAGAAGGGAGGCTCCATAGCAATGGACTGCAGGGTATCACTGCCTGCGTGATGGTAATGCCAGATAATAATGGCACTATACGAAGCCCACAAAGCTGCATAGATGCATTTGCGATGTGCCGGAGTATCTTGGTGCAGAATGATAAGCAGAAATGCAACGGGCAATAGCGCAAAACTCATAGAATAGCTGTATATGCCTAATACCGAAAACGTGATCGCTGCCGTAAAAGCTGTGCATGTGAGCACAGGCTGGGTGAGATAAAACACAGTTGCGGTGATGCTTAGAACCGCCAGATACGGCGCCACCTGCCAGCCCCAGAAAAAATTGCCCGATTGATCGAGCGACCACATGATGAATGTGCAAAGCGGCAGGGCCGCAACAAAGAACGCATCAGAGGCAATCTGCCCGCCGGTGCGGCGCAAAATACGCAGCATATACATCCACGCCATGCCTAAAATCACCAGCGCCGCCAGCACTGCATAGAGTGTGTTCCAATGCGACAAGGCGGCAATGGGGATCTGGATGAGCAGGGCAAACAAAAGCCAATGGCCGCCCAGCACTTTAAGTGGAAACAGCCCGTGCAGCGAAAAGGGATGCTCATGCCAATCATGCAGATACGGCAGGAGCAGATAATCATCATCGATAACTAATTGGAAATGCCATAGCAACGTGATGGAAACCGTCGCCAAGATGATGGCGGCAGTAAGCAGAATATGGCGCGCGGGCAGTGTTTTTATCATTCATATAACTTAGGCATGATAGTGATGGATAGTAAAGTAGGATTGCTTTTGATGCGTATTTCTTTTAAGCGTGAGCGATATGAAAAAACCCCTGGCACTTATCACCGATCTTATCGAAGACGCGCGCAAAGCTGGAGCCGATGCTGCCGACGCGCTGCTTTACAGTTCCACCTCCATTTCGGTTTCGCGCCGGATGCGTCAACCTGAAGGGTTAGAGCGCTCGGAAAACAGCGGAATCGGCCTTCGCGTATTCGTGGGCAACCGCTCCGCCACCGTCTCATCATCCGATACGAGCCCGCAAACCTTGCGCGAAATGCTGGAGCGCGCCGTAGCAATGGCAAAACTGGCGCCGGAGGATCCTTACAGCGGCCTCGCGCCCGCCCCATTGCTTGCCAAGAATATTGCCGAACTTGATCTTTATGATGCCAAAGAACCCAAACCTGAATGGCTGCAGGAGCAATGCGCCAAAGCTGAAGACGCCGCGCTTTGTGTGGAAGGCATCACCAATTCCGAAGGCGCCGACGCCTCTTACAGTTCCACCGAGTTTACCCTTGCCACCAGCAACGGATTTGCCAGGAGCTACAAAACCAGCAACGCATCCGTCTCAGTGTCAGTGCTGGCGGGCACGGGAACGGGGATGGAACGCGATTACGATTACAGCTCCGCCCGTTTTGTGTCTGACCTTTCCGATGCCGGAACGATCGGCATAAACGCTGCCCATAAAGCCCTTGCGCGCCTGAACCCGCGCAAAGTTTCCACCCAGAACGTGCCCATCGTTTTTGACCCGCGCGTATCCAAAGGATTGCTCGGTTCTTTCGCAGGCGCCATCAATGGTAGTGCGATTGCGCGCGGCACCAGCTTTCTCAAAGACGCGATGGGAAATGCGATTTTTAATGAAAATGTCAGCATTATCGACGACCCGCACCGCAAGCGCGGCCAAGGTTCCAAACCATTTGACGGCGAAGGTGTGGCTAACCAAAAGACCGTGCTTGTGGAAAACGGCGTGCTTAAAAGCTGGGTGCTCGATATGCGCTCGGCCAGCAAGCTGGGCCTTGCGACCACCGGGCACGCCACGCGCGGCCTGTCTTCGCCGCCTTCGCCCAGCACCACCAATCTCTATCTTGCCACGGGAGAGCTCACGCCGCAGGAGCTGATAAGCGACATTAAAAGCGGCTTTTTAGTGACGGAAGTATTCGGCATGGGCGTGAATCTGGTGACGGGGGATTACAGCCAGGGCGCATCCGGTTTCTGGATTGAAAACGGTGATAAAGCCTATGCGGTGAGCGAAGTAACCATCGCCGGAAAATTACAGGATATGTTCAAACGCCTGACGCCCGCCAACGATCTCGAATTCCGCTACTCTACCAATGCGCCTACTTTACGCGTGGAAGGCATGATGGTTGCCGGGTTATAGATTTTTAGAATATGTGGTGGTGTCTCAGTCCCCTTTTACTGTTATCCAGTGCAAGCAGCCAGAAGGCCTGCCGTGGGTATAGATATCGCGCACGGCCTTTAAGTCGTCACCCCGCACTCGTTGCGGAGTCTCCTTCAGCAGCGGGAGATGCCGCAACGCGTGCGGCATGACAAAACCTGACAAGTTCACCTGCTGGCTCGCTTTCCGCGATAACGGGGAAGGAGCCGTGCAACAAGGTCTGTTAAATCACAGTATGATGGGGGAAGAAAATTTTTTAAACTGAGGCACTGCTGAATATTCTGATAATTTCTTGTTCACGCAATACTGGCTTTATTAACTAAAATTGCCGTAATATGTGAACTGTTAAAATTGACCTTACCTTCTGCATCAACAGAGTGAATAGGCGCTTCAAATATTCTATGTCCTTGGCTTTGAAATACAGCAAGAGCATACTCCAATGCCTTGCCTCTAAGAGTGAGTGCTTTATAGCCCTCGCGCTCTATTCTTTCGCAACCTGGATATTTTCCGTCTATAGCTGTTGCAAGGCCAAAATCGCCAAGACCGTCTAATTTATATTGGCGACCCCATTGCTTAGGTGGAGGGATTACTAACATTCCTCTTTCCCCATCACCTTGAAGATATTTCCCATTTTCATCTTTGTAGACTATCAATTGTGCTTTGCTGTCTTCGCTGCGTAAAAGACGTACATGATTTTGTACGTCAGCGCCTCGCGGCATGGATGTGTCAGGAAATGGTCCGTTATATTTTACTGCATTTACCATATTTTGCCTTTCCATAGGTGCAAATTATTGCATCATATTAACGTATAATGGTTAATTTTGTGTTTCCATGCTCAACCCTCTGGCATTTCCCGGCAAACACGCTATGAATGTGCCTCATGCGACAGATTACCCAACATTATGACACGCCCGCGCTGGTAAAGCGTCTTGCAAAACAATATATTGCGAGCCATACCACGGCGCTCATCTTTGCCATCATCTGCATGGTGGTGGTAGCGGGCGCTACGGCAGCCAACGCCTGGATGATGCAGCCGGTGCTGGACGATGTTTTCTTAAAGAAAAACGCCTCCATGCTCGTGCTCGTGCCGATTGCGGTGTTTGCCATAGGCCTTGTCAGCGCCTGCGCCAATTACGGCCAGGTCGTCATCATGCGCAATGTCGGCCAGCGCATCATCGCCGATATGCAGATTGACCTGTTCGCCCATCTCATGCATTCCGATCTGGCGCTCTTTCATGACCAGGCATCGGGCCGCCTGATTTCGCGCTTCACCAATGATATCATGCTGATGCGCAATGCGGTTTCGACGGTATTGACCGGCATAGCCAAAGATTTTTTCACCATGATTTTCCTTATTGCGCTCATGTTCTACCAGAGCCTGACGCTGGCGCTCATCGCCTTTGTGGTATTTCCCATCGCTGTGCTGCCTATCTTACGGCTGGGGCGGCGCATGCGCAAAGTGTCCGATTCCACCCAGCAGCAGCTCGGCCATTTTGCCGCCCAGCTTGATGAAACCTTCCAGGGTGTGCGCATGGTGAAAGCATATGGGCGCGAGGAGCATGAAATTGAGCGCGCGCGCAGTATCATCGAGAAGCTTTATACGTTATATTTTAAGGCTTCGCGCATTCAGGCGGCGGCATCCCCCATCATGGAAATCCTAACCGGCGGCGCGATTGCCTCGGTCATCTGGTATGGCGGCTACCACGTGATTTCCGGCCAGACGACGCCGGGCGCATTTTTCTCCTTCGTGGCGGCGATGATTATGGCGTATAAGCCAGCCAAAACACTGGTAACACTTAATAATTCATTGCAGGAAGGCATGGCGGCGGCCAGCCGCTTATTCGCCGTGCTTGATCTGGTGCCGGTCATCCGCGACAACCCGGACGCAAAGCCCCTGGTAATTACGCGCGGGGCGATACGGTTTGAGAATGCGTCATTTCATTACGGTCCCGGCGCTGGCGGTATTGACGACATCACCCTCGACGTGCCCGCGGGTAAAACCGTAGCGCTGGTTGGGCCTTCGGGCAGCGGCAAATCGACCATGGTGAACCTGCTGCTGCGTTTTTATGATGTGGAGCGCGGCATTATTACCATCGACGGCCAGGATATACGCGAGGCGACGCTTTCATCGCTGCGCGCAAGTATGGCGCTCGTGAGCCAGGAAATAGTGCTGTTTGACGATACGGTGCGCGCCAATATTGCCTATGGGCGCATGGAAGCCAGCGAAGCTGAAATCGTCCAGGCAGCGAAAATGGCGGCGGCCGATGAGTTTATCCGCGAATTGCCGCAAGGTTACGACACGATAGTAGGCCCGCACGGCGTCAAACTCTCCGGCGGCCAGCGCCAGCGCCTTGCCATCGCGCGCGCCATCGTCAAAGACGCGCCGATTCTTTTGCTGGATGAAGCGACCTCATCGCTCGATAACACCTCCGAGCGCATCGTGCAGCAGGCGCTGGAAAACCTTATGCGCAACCGCACAACACTGGTGGTGGCGCATCGGCTTTCCACGATTCGCAGCGCCGACATCATCTATGTGCTCGATCACGGCAGGATTATCGAATCCGGATCGCATCAGACGCTGATGCAGCAAAGCGGCATCTATTTCACTCTCTACGCACAGACTGAACCCAATGTCGTTCCAATCGCTCTTTAAGCGTTTCTTTAAAACGCCTGCTTTTCGCACTTTTATATGCTGGTGCGCGGCGACCTATATACGTTTTGTCTATTATACCAGCCGCAAGAAAATCGATATGGATGAGGCGACCAGGCCTTACGCCGAAGGTAAGTTAAATGGTGTATACGCGTTCTGGCACGGGCGGCTGTTGCTGATGCCGATGATCTGCCCGCCGGGGCGCAAGATGCATGTGCTGATATCCACCCACCGCGACGGCGAAATGATCGCGCGCACCATGCATCATTTCGGGTTCGGCACCGTGCGCGGCTCCTCTACACGCGGTGGTATCACGGCAGGCATGAATGCAGTGAAAGCCCTGCAGTCGGGCGAAAATGTTTCGATCACGCCCGACGGTCCAAAAGGTCCAATAATGCAAGTGCAGGAGGGGATTATTACGATAGCGGAATTAGCAGGCCTGCCGATCATTCCGGTAACTTACGCGTCGTCCCGCCATAAACGCATGCGCACCTGGGATCGTTTTATGGTGGCCATGCCTTTTGGCACCATCTATTATAAAATGGGCGCGCCAATGCTAAAGCCCACAAAAGAAGCGCTGGAGCGTGAAATGGTGCGGATAACAGAGGATGTGGATAAATGTATACTCTCTACCGCAGCCTGACTTATGCACTTTCACCCTTTATTCCGTATGTACTAAGACGAAGACTGGCGCGCGGCAAGGAAGACGCCGTGCGGCTTCCGGAGCGTTTGGGCCATGCCACTTTAACGCGTCCTGATGGAAAATTACTATGGATTCATGCCGCGAGTGTGGGTGAAGCCAATGCTGCGCTGCCACTTATTGATGCGCTTATCAAAACCTATCCTCAGCTGCATATCCTGCTTACCACCGTTACCGTTACCTCGGCAACGCTTATGGAAAAAAGGCTGCCCGCACAGGCAATCCACCAATATGCTCCGGTCGATACGCCGCAAGCTGTGCATGGATTTCTTGATCACTGGCGGCCCGATATAGCGCTGTGGGTGGATTCCGAATTCTGGCCCAATTTAATCATGGAGTCCCATTCGCGCGGTATCGTGATGGGTGTCATCAATGCCCGCATGTCAGCTTCATCATTCCGTATCTGGAATTACTTTCGCCCATGGGTAAAGGGACTATTTGCGAGCTTTGGTTTCTGCTTTGCCCAAAGCGCCATTGATGCGGAAAGATTAAGCTGCCTCGGCATGCATTCTATCAGCCATATCGGTAATCTCAAATACGATGCGCCGGCGCTGCCTTGCGACGAGCAGGAACTGCAGGCGCTGAAAGCATCGGTGAATACGCGCCCGCACTGGCTTGCGGTCAGCACTCATCCGGGTGAAGAAGAAATCATATCCCGCGCCCATACGCGTCTTAAAGAGCATCTCCCTGATATTCTGACATTCATTATTCCCCGCCATAGCAGGCGCGGGGACGCGATTGCGGGAGCACTAAAAAACGCATCATTAAACGTAGCGCAGCGTTCGCATGGGGAATCCCTCCGTCCTGAAACGGATATCTATCTTGCCGATACGATGGGAGAGTTGGGGCTTTTTTGCCGTTTGGCGCGGATTGTGCTGATGGGCGGATCGCTTGTGGAACATGGCGGCCAGAACCCGCTGGAGGCAGCGCGCCTTGGCTGTGCGATACTATTGGGGCCGCATATGGAAAACTTCCCCGATATTTGCCGCGATCTGGAGCATGATAAAGCCTGCATCAGGGTTGGCACTGAAGAAGAATTAACGGCTGCTCTCATGCGCTTGTTTTCAGATACGGAACAGAGTGAACAGCTTTCGCGCAATGCATTACAGCATGTGCAATTGCATTCTGGAATGGTTGCGCATATCATGCAGGCATTAGAGCCCACTTTATCATATTAATTCAGCCTATTATGCGCGCGCCCCTTTTCTGGAAAGAAAAAACATTCCTATCAACCGTCTTATTGCCGGTTGCCGCGCTTTATGGAAGCTGCGCCAAACGCAGGCAAAAAAACACTATTCCCCAAAAACTTCCTGTTCCGGTTATTTGCGTAGGCAATCTTGTAGCTGGCGGCGCGGGTAAAACCCCTGTTTCGCTGGCGCTGGGAATATTGCTGAAAGAGCATGGCAGGAAGGCGCATTATCTCTCGCGCGGCTATAAAGGTTCGCTTAAAGGTCCGGTGCTGGTAAATCCCGCGCTCCATAGCGCAGAAGAAGTGGGGGATGAGCCTTTGTTGCTGGCGGCAATATTACCCACCTGGGTGGCAAAGGATAAAATAGCGGGGGCGAAAGCGGCTATTGCCGCAGGTGCAGAAATAATTATGATGGATGATGGGTTCCAGAACCCTTCTTTGCACAAGGATGTATCGCTGCTGGTTATTGATGGCGGATACGGGTTTGGTAATGAGCGCCTGATGCCTGCGGGACCTTTAAGGGAAACTATTGCTGCTGCGATGGAGCGTGCCTCTGCCATATTACTTCTTGGTGAAGATAAACAGGATGTGCTGCGCCATGTGCCAGAGGTCAAACCGGTTTTACGGGCGAACGTTGAGCCTGCACCCGCGGCACTTTCACTGCAAGACAAGCATGTTGTTGCTTTTGCTGGCATTGCCCGCCCGCATAAATTCTACCGCACCTTGCAGCAGTTAAACTGCGTCATTAAAGAGATGGTTGCCTATCCCGATCATCATATTTTTAGCGCTCACGATATGGCCCGTTTGCGCAGTAAAGCAAAAGAACAGCACGCACAGTTAGTGACCACTACCAAGGATTATGTACGCCTGCCTGCTTCATTGCGCGAAGAGGTGACGGAAGTGCCTGTTGAAGTGGTATTTGGTGATGAACGGGCTGTTTTGCATATGATGGGAGTATGATGCTACGAAAAATTCGTTATGCGCTGGAAGCAGTCGTTCTCTTCTTTGCTTTTCTGCTCTTTCGCCTGTTGCCGCTTGATATGGCCTCAGGATTCGGTGGCCTTCTTGCCAGGATATTGGGGCCGTTTTCACGCGCCCATCGTACTGCCGAGAATAATATTACTATGGCAATGCCTGAGCTTAACCAATACCAGGTGCGTAAAATCCTAGGGGATATGTGGGAGAATCTGGGCCGCGTGATCGGTGAATATCCGCATTTGTCAGGCGCACAAATCAAGCAGCGCCTTACCATTGAAGGGCAAGAAAATCTACGCCAAAGCATGGCGCTGGGCAAGGGGGCATTGGTTGTTTCCGGTCACTTCGCCAACTGGGAAATTGTTCCTCTGACTGCTGCGCTCAACGGATTTCCTGCAGTGCTTATTTACCGTGCGGCGAATAATCCTATTGCCGAGTGGTTTATCCAGCGCATACGTTCACGGTACAATCTCAATATGTTCAATAAAGGCCATGAAGGCGCGCGTAAGATTATTAAAGCGCTCAAAGAAGGCAAGACGGTGGGCATTCTGGTCGATCAGAAGTTAAATGACGGCAGGCCCATCCCGTTTTTTGGCCGTGACGCCATGACGGCAATGGCGGCAGTCCAGCTTGCCATTAAATTGCAGGTGCCGCTGCTTGCAGCGCGCGTAGTGCGCACGGACGGTGCTCATTTTCATGTATCAGTGCAGCCTGCGAAAATATATGATCCTTCCGCCGATGCCGATAAGGAAATGCTCGAGTTGCATAAGCTTTTTGAAAGCTGGATCCGCGAATATCCGGCGCAGTGGTTCTGGGTGCATAATCGCTGGGGTAAAAAATAATAATATCAATGGATTATTTGGCTTGAATCTTCTGCCAGGAAGCCTAGAATCTAGCCAACTTCTGGCGCTTCTCGAGTAATGTGACCCAAGTGATGCGGATCTGTTCCGCCTGTATTCTACCTTATAATGTTGAACTGATTTTTTGTGAGGGATTTATGCAAATCACTGTATTGCGTAAGCAGTCTGTTTACCCATTTCTATGTCTTTTTGGGACATTGATTACAATTGGCTGCACATCAACGGATTTCAAGAAAGCCAATGCGGTTGAAACCCCTGCGCAGGTCGAAAGCGGGTACACTAAAGATCAGACGATTGATATCAACCCCTACAGCATGCACCAGGGGTATTAGATATTTTTAGATCGTTCCCGTTCGGCCTGCTGACCTCACGATGAACCTAACGCTTTGCGACTGAAGGGCTCGGCCTTCTTGCCTCGCTTCCTGTCCCTAAGCTCCGTCACCCGCGAAGAGGCCATAGGCCGCGACACGGCAATCCAGTTAAAAATAATGCTATCTGGGTTGCTTCGCTATGCTCGCTTGTGATCCATTAACCATCAATCCGCACGCACTGTTTTGTTGCCATCATGGAAAGTGAGAGTAAGTGCTGCAGTGGAGGATACGGATGCGGCGCGCGTCACCAGCGTGCCATTGGAATCCTGCACCAAAACAAAACCGCGCTCCAATACACGTGCGTGGCTTAGGCTTTCGAGCAATTGTGCGAGCGCTTTGAGTTTATCTTCGCGGTCTGCAATCGCTCGCATAGCCAAACGCTGTATGCGGCTGGCGGAGTTGGCGACGTCTTGAGTATAACGGGCAATATTCTGCATCAGGCTCAAAGGTTGCAGCTTCGCGCTGCTGATGGCCAGCTGCTGCTGGCGTTGCAGCAGCATTGCCGGCAGGGACGCGGCAAGCCGCTCGCTCCAGTCGTCGAGTTTCTGGATGGAATTTTCCAGCATGCGCCTGGGGTGCGGCAATCCGCGCGCCAAGCCTGTTACCTTATCCTGCTGGTTTTGCAGATTGCGGGTGACGGAAGCAAGAAGACGGGCGCCATGCTCCACCAGCGTAAGCAGCCACTCGCTTAAGACCGGTACGGCTATTTCAGCGGCAGCGGTGGGGGTAGGTGCGCGCCGGTCAGACACGTAATCAATAAGTGTGGTATCGGTTTCATGGCCCACGGCGGAGATAAGCGGGATGTGCGATGCAGCGGCTGCGCGTACAACGATTTCTTCATTGAAAGGCCATAAATCTTCCAGTGAACCGCCGCCGCGCGCGACGATAAGCAGTTCGGGAGTAGGAAACGCCGATTGGGGAGCGTTAAACTCGTTAATAGCTGCGGCAATTTGTTCGGCAGCATTTTCGCCTTGCACCAGCACCGGCCATACCAACACATGACATGGAAAACGGTCGCTTAAGCGGTGAAGGATGTCGCGAATCACGGCACCGGTGGGTGAAGTCACCACGCCGATGACGCGCGGCATGAATGGCAACGGCCTTTTGCGACTTTCGTCAAACAATCCTTCGGCGGCAAGTGTGGCTTTGCGCTTTTCCAGCAGTGCCATCAAGGCTCCTGCTCCGGCAGGTTCCATGAAATCAATCACCAATTGGTAATTGGACCGCCCCGGATAGGTGGTAAGCCTTCCCGAACAGATGACCTCAATGCCGTCTTCAGGCCTGAAAGGCATTTTGCCGATGACGCCTTTCCAGCATACGGCGTCAAGCACGGCGCCAGTGTCTTTGAGCTTGAGATAGGCATGGCCGGAACTGGCAAGTTTCCAGCCCGAAATTTCCCCGCGCACGCGCACATGGCCGAAATTATCCTCAACCACGCGTTTAAGCGCTGTCGAAATTTCACTGACGCTGTAGGCGAACTGGTTGTGTGCGGCGCTGATTTCTGGCATGGTGCGCGCATTATAAACTTGGCTGCGGAAAAACATATGAAAATCTTAGTTATCGGCGCAGGCGGCAGGGAACATGCGCTGGCCTGGCGCATCAAACAATCCCCGCTCGTGACGCAAATATTCTGCGCGCCGGGCAATGCCGGTATCGGCCAGGACGTAACTAACGTGGCGCTTGAAAGCCATGTTGATATCGTCGCTTTTGCTAAAAAGGAAAAAATTGATCTGGTGGTGGTGGGACCGGAAGGCCCGCTTGTGGATGGGCTTGCCGACAGGCTGAGCGAAAATGGCATAGTGGTGTTCGGCCCCTCGGCAAAGGCCGCGCAGCTGGAAGGATCGAAGGGATTTACCAAGGATATCTGCCGCAAATATAATATCCCCACGGCAGCGTATGAGCGTTTTTATGAGGCTGGTTCTGCATTGGCATACATTAAAAAGCAGGGCGCGCCGATTGTAGTGAAAGCCGACGGGTTGGCGGCGGGCAAAGGCGTTATCGTCGCTATGACGGAGGAAGAAGCACTCGCGGCGATTGATACGATATTTGGCGGTAAATTCGGCGCTGCTGGTGCGTCGGTTGTGATTGAGGAATATATGGAAGGTGAAGAAGTCAGCTTCTTTGCATTCACCGACGGCAAGGATGCCATTGAATTCGGCTCCGCCCAGGATCATAAACGCGTCGGCGACGGCGATACCGGCCCCAATACCGGCGGCATGGGCACCTACACTCCCGCTCCCATCATGACCGATGCGATGCGGGCCAAAGTAATGGAAACTATTATCCGCCCCACCGTGAGCGCGATGGCGGCGGAAGGCATGCCTTATAAAGGCGTATTGTTTGCAGGGCTTATGATGACCAAATCTGGCCCCAAGCTTATTGAATATAATGCGCGCTTCGGCGATCCCGAAACCCAGTCGCTGATGATGCGGCTGGAGAGTGATTTAGTGCCGGCACTCCTTGCCTGCGCCAAAGGCGGGTTGGATAAAATTGATATTCGCTTTAAGCCTGAGGCGGTTTTATGCGTTGTGATGGCGGCCAAAGGCTATCCTGAGACGTATGAAAAGGGCACCGTCATCCGCAAGCTTGATGAAGCAGCCACATTGCCCCATGTCAAAATTTTCCATGCCGGCACCGCGCACAAAGACGGAAATATTATTGCTATCGGCGGACGCGTACTAGGGGTTACTGCAGAGGGCACAACAATTACCGAAGCCCAGAAAAATGCTTACCGCGCGGTGGACAGCATCGACTGGCCGCAAGGGTTCTGCCGCAGAGACATCGGCCGGCGGGCGGTCAAAAAATAAAGACCAAGCGTATCTTATTGCACAGGCGCGGGTGCGGGCGGCGTGTTGGCTGCTGCAGCGGCGGCTTCATCGAGATATCCGCCCACTAACTTCTCACATGTGCCCTTGGCGACGATCAGAAAACCCTGGCCGTCTCTGGTGGTTTGCCCGGCGCAGGAATTGTTATTGATTTTGCTGGCGCAATCATTTTTGCCGGATTTGGCGATGCCGTAGCATTTTTCGATGCCTGCAGAATCATCCGCATGTGCTGGAACGGAAAGCGTAAGGCTGGCCAGTGCCGCGCCTAATAACAATTTGGTTGTGATATTCATATGCATGTCTCCTAAAAATTATGGCTCACTATCTAGCATAGGCTTGAAGGCGAATACAGTTATTTAAGGCAGCTAGAATCTGGTGGGACTGGCGAGATTCGAACTCACGACCTACGGTTTAGGAATAGCCTTTTAGCTACACTTTAAAACCCCCTGAATCCACTAAAAATGATATAATTCTGATAAATCAGTAGTATAATACCCTTCTAGATACGCCACAACTTGCTACTTAAACGGTTCGAACACGGTTCGCAAAATTGCATTACACGGTTCGCAAGAAGGGATTATGAAGAAATATACTCCAATGCGCTTAACAGAAGCGCTTATAAAAAAGCTAGAATATGACGAATACGGTTTCTCTGTAAGAGATACAAAAGTAATCGGTTTGATGATTGTAGTTAATAAGAATAGTAAGTCGTACAAGATACAACGCGATCTGTGGACTGGGCAACGTGGACGTCGTCGCTTGGTTAAAACTGTTCGTCATACGTTAGGTACTACAGAAGACTTGACATTGGATGAAGCCCGCATTCGAGCAGCAGAGGTGCTTTCGCAGATTAAACGCGGCATTGACCCAAACGCCAAACCTAGCAATAGCGCAGAAAGCTGGACTGTTGAAAAGATGTACGAAGAGTACACGCACGATCTTCGCACTCGTGACCGCTGCGAGCGCACCATAAACGATATGATAAAGCGATTAAATCGCTATATGAGCAAGTGGAAAGTGATTCCGATTAACGATATTAAGCGCAGTTTTGTTCGGGAAGAACATAAGCGAATTACCAAAGAACATGGCCCCATCGTGGCCAACCAATCTTTACGCGACTTCCGTGCCTGCTATAATTTTGCATTAAAGGTTGCAGATAATCCCGACACGTTGCCAGCCAATCCGATTGTTGCCGTGACTTTTAATAAAGAGCGCTCCAGTAATCGTGTTTTAATGCCAGACTACTTGCCAGAATGGTGGACAAAAGTTCAGCTCATCTCGAACCCTATCCGACGTAATACCAAAAGAGTTCCAAAAATAAGTAGTTGCAAAGAGTGCTATAAATCTTAGAGGTTACGGACGACGCTGCTGAAATGGTGGGATCGGCGAGATTCGAACTCACGACCTATGGTTTAGGAAACCATTGCTCTATCCAGCTGAGCTACGACCCCTTGTTTCATACTAAAACGGTTCGCTACACGGTTTGTAGCAGTTCTTATATAACTTAACTTCTTATCATTGCACCTTATTTAAGAACTAGACCTACGGTTTAGGAAACCGGTGCTCTATCCAGCTGAGCTACGACCCCACAGGCTTCTTAGCCATAGAACGTATACCCATCATAGAAAAGTAGTGCAACATTGCATTAACCTATTCTTCTGCTTATTCTTCGCATTCTGCTAATGCCTGTTCCGCTGCTATCCTCGCCAGAATGGCAAGCCGTGCGTTGGAATCCTGCCGATCCCATCAAGTTTTAGGATAAACTATGAATAATCAGGCACCTGCTCTACTAAGCGCTTTGGTCAATGAAGCTTTTGCCCTAAAACACCTTCCAGGCGGCAATCTTTTAGGTTTAGCTATTGAACAGCTATCTTGCCGTGGAATAACTGGCAGTTACCGCAAGAGTTAATAGATAAGGTACTTAATTTCCTCGTGATTTATATAGCTTAATTTTTTGTGCAATCATTGTAATATAAAATTAACTTTCTTCATATATTTTAGAACTATACGTTGGAATAGTTATACAGATAAAGGAGATTTTATGAGTAACGAAAAAAGGCCTCGCAACCCTCTACACACTACCTCACTTAAAGACCGGAGATATAGGGAGGATAAAATCCTTGATTATACACTTAGTGATGTAGAGACAAGTTATAAGCCTCGCAGACACATTGATCGAGATGAGCAGACCGGCTTAAAGAGAGATGGATTATTAGGTGCGCTAGAAAATGCTCTTCGTCTGGACGATTTAGATAGTCTAAGGACAATGCTTAATGCCAACTTCCCAATTGATCGGGAAGTTGCAGATGGCGATAAATCACGTGTCCTTAGGCAGGCTTGCATAGCAGCAATAAAACAGGGTAAAATAGAAGCAGTAATTGCGCTTGAAGAACATGGCGCTAATGTGCACCGTGTTACCGGATATGGCACTGCTGTCGATTTAGCAGAAGAATTTGGACATCGGGATATAGCAGATTTCTATAAGCGAAAAGCTGCAGAGTTTGCTGCTCAACAAAAAGAAAAAAGCGCTACCAAAAGAGTTGATGACCGCGCTAGTAGCAAAACTGAAATATTAAAATAAAAACTCAGAGTTTAACGGCAGGCGCAAATATATATCCAACCACATTTATGGATCGTTTAAATGAATTTGCTTCTTTTGAAGCTGCAATCGAGACTGAGAGATAGAGGCGTCCTTCAAACGTCATCCTCAACCTTATTATAGCCTTATTACGTTAATAATCTGACGGCGTATTACAGAGTTTATACTGTAATAATGTCGTGTTAGGAAAATCTGACCTTATAATTAGGAAACCGTTGCTCTATCCAGCTGAGCTACAGCCCCACAGACCGGATATTACTAGCTGCAGCGCCTGCCCAGTGCAAGGTTCCTGTTGCGTCAGTGCATAAGACAATAGGGGGATTTGCAAAAAATCCCCCTATAATCACAACTATTTATTGGTTGCTGCCGCCGGAAGCGTTCGCGTTGCCGTCCTGGGCATTCTTTTTATGGTGGTGGTGATGTTTCTGGCTGGAAGCGTTTTGTGAAGAGGATTGTCCCTGCGCATCGCCAGAAGAAGTGCTTTGCGCAAATACCGGTGCGCTCAGCAATGCCGCGATCAGAAAAGCGGAGGTAAAATATTTCATGAAGCTATTCCCTATGTTGATTAATGGAGATACTGTTTACAACAGTATGAGCCTTATACGTGCTTTGAGCACAAAGTCTCCGTAAGCTTCCCATTAAATGCACTGGGGCGGTCCTTCCCGCCGCTAGACAGAGGAAAGTGAGGTGTGTATATCTGCACGGGCACACCAAATACGGAAGAAAACGTGACCGAAACACCCTCCACCTGGCTTCTTATGGATGATCGCGCCAGCCATCGCTCGCAAATTCTGGGTGTGGCGGAAAGGCTCGGCTGGCCTGTTACAGTGAAGGAAGTCCGCTATAACAGGCTTGCGGCGTTTGCCAATGTTTTTCTGGGCAAGCATTTGTGGCATGCAACGCCTGAAACCAAGACAAGTATTGCTCTGCCCTGGCCGGATCTGGTAATTGCCGCTGGCAGGCGTTCAGCGCCCGTTGCGCTTGCGATTAAAAAACAATCACCTCACACAAAGCTTGTGCATTTAATGTGGCCCGATAGCAAGGCAGGAGCATTTGATCTGATTGCCCTGCCTGAGCATGATGATATCTCGCGCAAAGGAGATAATATTTTGCGTGCACTGGGATCGCCCCACCGCGTCATGCTGGCCAATCTCAATATGGAGGCGGCGCGCTGGCATAATAGTGTGGGCCGTCTGCCGCGGCCCTGGATTGCTTTGCTTATCGGCGGCTCAGCGCGCGGCGCGGAATATGAAGACGCCGATTTTAAAACGCTCGCTGCCTATGCTTCTGCGGAAGCTGAGCGTCTCGGCGGATCGTTGCTCATCACCAGCAGCCCGCGCACCGGTGAAAAAGGCGAGGAACTTATTAAAACCATCCTGACAGTGCCGCATATATTCCACCGCTGGAAGCCTGCGAGCGACAATCCTTATATGGCATTTTTAGGTTTGGCGGATGTTATTATCGTTACTGGTGACTCCGTTTCCATGTGTTCGGAAGCCTGCGCCACCGGCAAGCCGGTCTATATTTTCATGCCGCCGCATCTGGATAAGGGCAAGAAAAATTTCCGCGAATCGCTCTTTGCCTTAGGCGCCGCCAAGCCCCATACCTATCCCATCCGTCTGGACTGGCAGCCTGCCCGCCTGCCTGATGCGGCAGCGGAAATTGCCCATGCGATACGGACGGGATTGTTTAAGTTTGCGGAATAAGCTATGTTTCCCGCCTTATTTCATTTGCATAAAGAACAGGCGCCATGACCCAGGACCGCATCATCATATTTGACACTACACTTCGCGATGGTGAGCAATCACCAGGTAACTCAATGAATTTAGAAGAAAAACTTCTGGTGGCGGATGCGCTGGATGCTATGGGTGTGGATATTATTGAAGCGGGATTCGCCATGGCGAGCAATGGTGATTTTGAAGCGGTGCATGCCATTGCCAAACGTATCAAGCATTCGGTGGTCTGCTCGCTGGCGCGTGCCAAAGTAGCTGATATTGAGCGCGCGGCGGAAGCATTAAAGCCTGCGAAACAGCCGCGCATTCATACCTTCATGTCAACCAGCCCGATTCATCTTAAATACCAGTTCCGCATGGAAGAAGATGAAGTGCTGGATTTGATTGCCTCCACTGTGAAGCTTGCGCGCAAATTCACCGATAACGTGGAATGGTCAGCAATGGATGCGACGCGCACCGGCATTGATTATCTCTGCAAGGCTATGGAGACCGCCATTAAAGCAGGCGCCACAACGGTCAATGTGCCTGATACTGTGGGCTATACGGTGCCGGATGAATATTACACGATTATCTCCGCCATTAAAAACCGCGTGCCCAATATCGATAAAGCCATTATCTCCACCCATTGCCAGAACGATTTAGGTTTAGCCACTGCCAATTCACTGGCGGCGGTAAGGGCAGGGGCCCGCCAGATTGAGTGCACCATTAACGGTATCGGCGAGCGCGCAGGCAATACGGCGCTGGAAGAAGTGGTGATGGCTATTCATACGCGCAAGGATCTCTATCCGTTTGCGACGAATATCAAAACTGATCACATCATGCGCCTGTCGCGTCTTGTCACGTCGGTTACCGGCCAGCAGGTGCAGAATAATAAAGCGATTGTCGGGGCCAATGCCTTTGCCCATGAATCGGGCATTCATCAGGACGGCGTCCTCAAACATGCCGGCACCTATGAAATCATGACGCCGGAATCGGTTGGGCTTACACGCTCAAACCTGGTGATGGGCAAACATTCCGGCCGCCATGCATTCAAGGACAAGATCAAGGATTTAGGTTTTGAATTAGGCGATAATGCGCTTGAAGAGGCGTTTGCCCGCTTCAAGGATTTAGCGGACAAGAAAAAAGATATTTACGATGAGGATATTATTGCGCTTGTCGATGCGCGCACCGTCTCCAAAAGCGATCCCATTCAATTCAGTGCGCTCAAGGTGGTATGCGGAACAATAGGCGAGCAAACTGCGGAGCTTACGCTGCTTATTAATGGAAAATCACAAACGGTGAAAGTCGAAGGCGTGGGCTCAGTAGATGCTACATTCAAGGCCATTAAAACATTGGTGCCCCACGAGGCAAAACTTAAGCTTTATCAGGTGCATGGCGTAACACAAGGCACGGATGCCCAGGCGGAAGTCACTGTGCGGCTGGCCGATGATACGCGTATTATTAACGGTCACGGCTCGGACACCGATACGCTGGTGGCAAGCGCCAAAGCCTATATTGACGCTTTATGCAGGCTGCAGGTGGCGCGCAAGGATATCGAAGATATTGCGACGTAATTCATTAAAAAATTAACAATATCAGCATCTGAAACGCACTCAATCCTGAAAAATATACTCTACTTATATTTCAGGAGTATAAGGTTATAGTCAATTAATTGACATATGATTTAATTTCGATTAGAAAAGAGCAAATGTTAGTAAAAATTAACTAATTACTAAAGACACAAAGGATCGACGATGACACAGGAAACCCGTTTATTAAAGAAATTCAATCTGGCGAGCAAAGAAGCCAAGAAAAGAACGGACATAAATTCACCTGTAGTCAATATGATGACCGATCATGCGTATCTGCGCCAATCCTCGGCGCTTATCAATGAAGCGCTGCAAAAAGGTTTCGACGTATTGCAGCTGGCAAACGGCGATATCGTCACCACTGGCACCAAAACCGTTGTCTATCAATATGCCTGGGATGCAGAAAAATCCAAACTCGTAAAAACCAAAACCTCCGACAGCACAAAGAAAACCAAACGTGCGCCTATGGTTGAAGAGGATGAAGACGAGACCGAAGCCGAAGAAGTTTAAAAAATGCGTCATCCCCGCGAAAGCCGGGATCTCCGTAAATGTTTTCAGTCTTTATTATTTTGCTGCATCGCATATAAAAATTTCTAAAGTCAATAATGACGCTTTGGCCAAAATCCCGGCCTTCACAGGGATGACATCATTATTTTGTCTTAAAATAACTGTGGCTAAAATGTCGTAGGCCATTAACGCTTTATTCAGACTTGCTGCTACATAATTGCAGAAGATGCGTAACCTGCGCATACTTGATCATCGATAGAAAACTTAAGCGAGTCATACATATGCTTTTCCTGATTGGTGTTGCCGTCGTACTTGGTTCGGTGATTGGTGGTTATACCATGCATCACGGCAATCTGGCTGTGTTGTGGCAGCCCAACGAGTTCATCATCATTATCGGCGCGGCTATAGGCTCGGTGCTGATAAGCAACCCGATGAAGGTGGTTAAGGGCGTCGTAAAAAATCTTAAATGTCTTTTCAAAGGCAGTCCTTACAAGAAATCGCATTATGTCGAATTGCTGACGATGCTTTACACCGTGTTCAAGCTGATGAAATCCAAGGGCATGCTTGAAATGGAAGGTCATATCGAGAAGCCGGAAGAAAGCGCGCTTTTTCAGCAATATCCGGGTTTCCTACACAATCATCATGCTTCGGCGTTTCTCTGCGACAATTTACGTGTGATGACAATGGGTGTGGAAGATCACTACCAGATTGAAGAAATGATGGAACATGATCTTGAATCGCATCATCATGAGCATGAACGTGTCGCCTCGGCGATGACCAG
>Ga0206890_1027_pt1 | contig 46504 bp, 49 predicted proteins | sample Alteio_BWOrgHeat_58_FD_152960 | JGI IMG/M metagenome (GOLD analysis project Ga0206890, IMG submission 152960) | Enriched cells from forest soil in Barre Woods Harvard Forest LTER site, Petersham, Massachusetts, United States - Alteio_BWOrgHeat_Nextera6 ... | reverse complement strand
GATACCGTCTTCCTTAAGTGTCGCCGAAAGAAGCGCCGCCAGCACAATCTGTTCCGCCAGATGCATGGAAACGGCAAAAGGATAGTTATGCGCGGTCAATATATCATTGAGCGCTTTCTCCAGGCGCACCAGCCGTCCGCGAATGGCTGAATGATCGATCAGGAAAGGCTGAATGAAATCGCTGTAGGTTTTATCGGGACTGGAATCGGATTTAAGTAGGGGCATAGAAATATACAAGTTTTTTTTGAGCTATACAGAAAATAGCCTGCAACCGCAATAAGGCTTATTTCTCATGAGATTTTTTGCTTAAATCGGGTGCGGTGCCACGCGCTTGCTGAATAACATTACCCAAGGTGACGACAGGACTTTGATATCCTAAAGCATCCGTCCTGGTGTTAAACACAGGCAATTGTCTTTTTAATTCTTTGTAAGAGTTCTGTTTGAACTTTATAAATGCAAGCTTTACAAAAACATCTTGATAGTTACTTTCGGCTAAATCACATTGAATGATGCTGTTATACAAAAAATCCTTATAGGGATGTGTGCCCACATGCATAGCCTGCATAGCATCCATAAAACCAATATCTTTTCCTTTTCCAGCTATTTCCATCCATTGTTCAGCAATATGTTTTTTATCGGCACCATGAGCATTCCATTGACTAAATACGGAAGATGCTGCTGCCACACCCAAAGGATAGGCAATATCATATAAAACAGGTTGCAGTAAAAATACATTATGGGTCCATAATTGCATTTCCTTACAATGAGAATCTATAATGGCCTGGAGCTTATCAATCTCAGGGCGTACAAAACGTTTTCCGGAACGCTGGCGCTCTTCCTGATAAAAATTTAAGGCAGCCTCATGGACCGCCGCATATTGTGCCATACGAAATGTGCGGTAACTTATATTTTGCTTCCAGATGGATGTAACAAAATGTTGATTATCTAAATCGTTGCTGTTCATCTTCATAAGATAATCATGAAACAATAACTCACCCATAAAAGAAAAGCTCTCATGTAGAGGCATATTATCTAGGGGGCGGTACGGTTCTTTCTTACTGAGCGCAGCTCTATAGTGAACTTCATCAGCGACAAGATGCCCGCATTCATGGGCTAATTTATAACAATCCGCAAGTGACAGACCTTTCTGGTCTTTAGAAATGCCTATTGTGCAATAAGGTAATTTTCTTATTTTTTTATCCAGCGCTAAAATGGGAGATGGCGTATCTCTATGTTTATTGCTTCCAGTTGCAGCCTCACGCCCCCCAAATGCTTCTTGATCATAAAAAATTATTCTACCCTGCTTATAAGCTTCCCTAACAATATCCCCCATTTCAGGGTGAAATCGTTCAAAAGCAGACGCCACTTGATTAATAGCTTCATCAAAAGGGCAAGTTTCAGGATCCTCATAACGAATATTCCTGTATCTTCTAAACTTAGATATAAAAGAAATAGATTCCTGCGCCAGTTCAGGCGGAATAGCGTATCTTTTGCAAAAAACATCTAAAGGCGTAGCGTCGGGACCTAATGATGCCGCCTCGTTTAAAATCTGATTGGCGCGCAAATGCATTGCTCTTTTTAGCAATGCTTCTTGATTTGGGCTTTCCTGTTCCTGTGCTGCCTTAAATAAGGCTTTGACGCTGGTCATAAGGCTCGAATTTCAGTTTAATTCCTGACATACAGCTAGCTTACTCAGCCATTTTTTGTATAATAGCTTGATAATAGAGGAAAATAGTTAATAAACCCTTATGATTCGTCAATTTGAACTTGTTGAACGCGTAAAATCCTACGATCCCGATGCCAATGAGGATCTGCTCAACCGCGCTTACGTCTTTGCCATGAAGGCCCACGGCAGCCAGAAACGCGCTTCCGGTGATCCCTATTTCTCGCATCCGGTGGAAGTGGCCTACATGCTGACCGAATTCAAACTCGACACCGCATCAATTGCTACGGCGCTCCTTCATGATACGGTTGAAGACACCGAAGCAACGCTTGAAGATATTGAAAAATATTTCGGCAAGGAAATTCGCGGCCTGGTGGATGGGGTAACCAAACTATCGCGGCTGGAGACGAAGTCTGAGAATGCCAAGCAAGCCGAAAACTTCCGCAAACTGCTGGTGGCGATGTCGGAAGATCTGCGCGTGCTAATGGTCAAGCTTGCCGACCGATTGCATAACATGCGGACGCTCGGTTATATTAAAACCCCGGAGAAGCGCCAGCGCATCGCGCGTGAAACACTAGAGATTTATGCAACACTGGCCGAACGCATCGGCATGCGCAAAATCAAAGAAGAACTTCAGGACCTGGCTTTTGCCGAGCTTTACCCGGAAGCCCGCGAATCCATCATCAACCGGCTGGAATATCTGCGCGAGCAGGACAAAGCCGCGGTAGAAAAAACAGAAGCGCATCTGCGCAAAACTCTTACTGAGGCGGATTTGTCACATGCGGCGGTACTGGGCCGTGAGAAGCGTCCTTATTCCATCTGGAAAAAGATGGAGATGAAAAATATCAGCTTCGAGCAGCTAAGCGACATCATCGCCTTTCGCGTTATTGTCGATACCGTGCCGGAATGTTACCAGGTACTGGGAGCGATTCATGCTGCCTACCATACCATACCCGGGCATTTTAAAGATTACATCAGCACGCCTAAAAACAACGGCTATAAATCACTGCATACGGCGGTTATAGGTCCCGGACAGCAGCGTATTGAAGTGCAGATACGCACCCAGGAAATGCATGAAATCGCTGAATACGGTGTTGCCGCACATTGGTCTTATAAACAGCGCCGTGATTACAATAAAGACGGCAAACAGTATCGATGGATACGCGAATTGCTCGATATTCTTGAGCGCTCCTCCAACCCGGAGGAATTTCTTGAGCATACCAAGCTTGAAATGTATCACGATCAGGTATTCTGCTTTACGCCCAAAGGCGACATTATCGCCCTGCCGCGCGCGGCAACACCTGTCGATTTTGCTTACGCAGTGCATTCGGGCGTGGGCGATACCTGCGTAGGCGCCAAGGTGAACGGGCGCATCGTACCGCTGCGCACTCAGCTCAAAAACGGCGACCAAGTCGAGATTATCACCTCTAAAGCGCAGACGCCCTCACCGACATGGGAACGTTTTGTCGTCACCGGCAAAGCGCGATCGGAAATCCGTAAATTTGTGCGTACCCAGCAACGCACCGAATATATGAATTTAGGAAAAGCAATCTTAAGCAAAACCTTCAAGCAGGAAAACCAGGAATTTAGTGATAAACTGCTCGAAGGAGTTTTGGCGCATTTTAATAAGAAAACCATAGATGATCTTTATGCCGAAGTAGGCGAAGGGCTCATCAACCGCACGCAGGTGTTTGAAGCTGTCTATCCTGATTTAAAGCTCAGCCCCACTCCTGGCAAAAAAGGAGGATCGCTGCTTTCGCGCCTGCGTAAAAAGCCCGCCTCTGCAGGCTCTGCCATTCCCATTAAAGGCCTTATACCCGGCATGGCGCTGCATTTTGCCGGCTGCTGCCACCCGATTCCCGGTGATAAAATCGTAGGCATCGTGACCACCGGCAAGGGCATTACCATTCACACCACTTCATGCGAAACGCTGGAGAATTTCTCGGAAACGCCGGAACGCTGGATAGATGTGGCATGGGATACCGGCACCCAGACCGCTACGCATGTGGCCCGCATCAAAGCCACCGTATCACATGAAACCGGCGGGCTTGCCACTGTTACCAATATAATCGCCAAGGATTTGGGCAACATCACCAACCTGAAAATACTCAACCGTTCGACCGATTTCTTTGAAATGCTGCTCGATATCGAAGTTAAAGACACCCGCCATCTCAACACCATCATCGCAAGCTTGCGTGGTAAGGAAGTGATTCAATCGGTGGAGCGGTATTACGGTTAATATACTGAGTATTAAATATATAATATTTAATATTGATGAATCTTGTCATAAATTATTAACCATATTTAAATTTTACTGTGATATATTAATGCTTATCCTGCGTTAAAACGCCGGTCACACTAAGAGTAAAAATATGCCGGATGTGCTGCCCAAAAATAAAAGCAAAATGTCTTCTGATGCGCTTAAAGCACAGATAATAACGGAACATGAAAAATTATTAGCAGATATTGAGCCTATGCTTGTTCGCATGAAACAGGCGATAGATGCGGCAGCCATTCAAACAATCAATGAGGCAAATAAGGAACCAACGGTTGGCTCCTCTGAAGATGATGTTAGAGCAAATTTTGATGTAATATATGCAAAAAGAAGCCGTAACCGTTTATTAGAATCAATTTTGAATGGTAAAACGCAAGAATCTCCGTCAGGTGCAGCAGATGGAGCTGAAGCTTCTCCATTATATCCTTCTCTGGATTATGTGTTTCATAACCTGAAGGAGTTAGACACAACAATAACACCTGAAGCAACTTCGGAATCCATTAATCACCTAAGATATGCATTATTTGATTTGGCTAAGATTAATTACAATTATGAGATCATAGAGCTTGCCAAAGAATCGCCAGAATTTACCAAAACTCTTGATGAGATTACAGAACCCATTACACAACGCTTAAGGGATTATAAAACCCACATCAGCAATTTATCCAACAGTGAAATTCTGGCTGATGATGTTGCACGGTTTTATGCAGAAGATTCAGAACGCCAAAGCAAAGAAAGCTACAGAGCAGCGCTGGGTAAACACCTCGATAAACATATTTCATATTTATACGATAGGATGCCTCTTGCCTCATGGCGCAATGAAGATATTGCTGGGTTGATACCGGAACTCACAAACGTTTTACAGAATCCAGAAAAAATTGACGCGCAAGTACTTACCACAAAACTTGATGCGTTTTTAGGGCAGCAATACGATGCTGCCCAACAAATAATATCCAGTGAAGATTTCCAGATTTTTCAACAACAGCATAATCCGCATGCGCTTGCTAAGCTGCTGGAAAAAATGGAAGGCAGCCAGCTGCAACTGGCTCGTCTTAATACATTGCTCTTGATTGCTCCGATGCATTATGCAGACCAGATTGATGAAATAAGACCCACGTTTTTAGCTGCATCTCAGAAAGCTCAGAGCATAGCAGGATTTATTGACCAATCCTATTCTAGTATACGACAGACAATTCTACAGATGGATAATGCAGCTATTGCCGATATGATGGCTGCGGAACCCAGACTTATCCCTTATAAATCCATTATTGAACGATGGAAAAAAAGCGCTATTCCCAATTATGATAAAGTGGCCGCATTAGACGTTTCCACCTGGTTTGAATCAATTGAGAAACTTCAAAAATCAACTATTTATAGTCTTGAGGACAACGCCAGAAAACAATTATTCGCTGAAGGGTTGGCGGGAGTTATTGGCTTCAGGCAAAAAAATGCAGAAGCAATGGGATTTAGGGATACGCTGGATCAGTTCTCTTTTTCAAATTCCGCTCCTCATGAAATAATAGATATATTGGCTGCATCATCCAGCAAGAATGCAGAAAAAATAGAAAATGAGTTCAATCAGTTAAATAAATTATTGCCAAAAAAACTTAATGATGGCACTGAGGGAAAAAGATATGATTGGAATGAGGCAAAAGATATTGTTTGCGCCGCTTATTCACAATTAGACCCCGCACTCGGCGATTTAGCCAAACGTGCATTTGATGAGGAGTGGATACTTGCCCGCAAATATGGAATTGATAATCCTGCTACGATTCCATCACTTCCAGTACGAGACGTAGAAGGAGCACATCCTTTTGCAGCAGTAAATTATGGCGGCGATGCAATAAATATTATTAAGCTTGGCCATGAAATGGCACATGTATTATCCAATTATATCGCAGGACAGAAGCATGGCGCATTTACATATAATGCTTCAATGATGGTGCAGGAAAGTTTTTCTCATTTCGGCGAAGTATTAATAGAACGTGAAATGCTCAAACGTGCAACCGATCCTCATGAAAATATACATCTTCGCTATATATTTCTTGATAAAGAACTTGATGCGCTTCGCCTGTTTTCTATTGGCAAATTTGAAGAAGATTTATACGCATTAACCAAGCAAAAAGGCTCTGCCATAACATTTGATGAGATAAATAACCTCTACACAAACCATACCAGAATTTTTAATGTGCCTGATGACGTACGTAGCAGCCAGGGACCATTATGGCAGATAGTTAATGCCCCACCCCATAATATATCTGTATATCCCACAACAAAAATTATGGCTGCGGCGCTTTATGATGCCTGGGAAGCATCCCCTGAGCAATTTCGTAAGGATTACCATGCTATTATGGAAGCAGGCAACACCACTAATATATCTGAATTATGGGACAGGCTTTTGGGCAAAGGAAGAGCTGAACAGCAAGCATTCATAGAGCCACGCATAGCGAGTATAGCTACGCGCGCCACTGCATTGCATAAAGACTTGCAAGCGATGCCAGACTTAGCTGTTCAACCTGAACCTAACGTTGATGCCGTACATCAAGCTGCTATAGACGCGGTAAGAAGTATTAAAATCAGTCCGGCAAGTGATGTATCTCCCGGAGCACCCCTGATAGGGCAAGCCACTCAAGAACAAAAAGCTGAAAACTCAAAGCAGTTAAAACCTCGCACATGGACCACATATGCGGTTGCCAGTAAAAATGGCGGCAAATATCATACATCAAGAAACACTGGTGCGGTCGAGAAGACTTGAACTTCCATGGGTTGCCCCACAACGACCTCAACGTTGCGCGTATACCAATTCCGCCACGACCGCACTTAGTATAATATATAATTGCTCCTGCTGCGGCCTGCTGGCCTTCGCAATGAGCCTAACGCCTTCGGCGACTAAAGATTGCGGCTTCCTAGCCGCATTTCTTATAACCCCTTCAGCGATAGGGGGCTGATGTAGCAAATCGTCCCTGCTTTATCAAGGGTTAATACGGCTATTTTACTTAAACGCCAAATAGGCTACAACCTGCTTATGGAATGGAAAACAAGCCCTGCACCAGTAGCTTACGAGGAAGCGGTTGCCTTTATGGAAGCAAGAGTCCAGCAAATCCAGGCAGGGACTGCTGACGAGCTGGTCTGGCTTCTGGAGCACCCTGCCCTTTACACTGCCGGTTCAAGCGCCAAGGAGGCCGACCTCATAGATACGCTGGGATTTCCGGTGTATAAAACGGGACGCGGCGGGCAATATACCTATCACGGCCCCGGACAGCGTATTGCTTATGTAATGCTGGATTTAAAAAAACGCACCCCAGATATCCGCCAGTTTGTAAAGCAGCTGGAGCAATGGATTATTACCACCCTCAATGTATTTAATGTAAAAGGTGAGGTGCGCGATGGACGCGTGGGCGTATGGGTTGAGTTGCCACATAACGGGAAATCTACTCAACTTGTCATTCCCGCACAGGCGGGAATCTCGCTATCAACGATCAATGGCACTGAAAACAAAGATTCCCGCCTGCGCGGGAATGACAACACCCTATCCGAAGCCAAAATCGCGGCGCTGGGCATACGTATCCGCCAGTGGGTGACGTATCATGGCATTTCCATCAATGTGAATCCCGATTTAAGCCATTACCGGGGCATTATCCCTTGCGGCATCAGCGAACATGGTATTACTTCACTTGCTGCACTTGGTGTGCAAACGAGTATGGATAAGGTGGATGCTGAGCTGAAAAAAGCATTTCAGGATATTTTTGCGCCAGCTAAATAAGGCTGACAATCAACCATACACCAAAAGCAAAAAGAAATACTGCAGCCACACGATCAATATATTTCTGCCACCGAGCGTAACGTTTATGCAGCGAGAAATGACTAAAAATTAAAGCCACGCAGCAGAACCATATAAAAGCAACAGCGCCCATTAACGTTATAATGGCAATCTTAGTATGTAATGTCGTTACCGGAGTAATCACCAGACTAAAAAGGCTTATAAAAAATAATATCGCTTTGGGATTAGTAATGTTGGTGAGCAATGCCGTACTATAGGGATCACGAATCCTGCCGTTTATAAGAGCATTCTGTCCCGTCTCCATTTTCCATAACAGCTTGCCAAGATACATGAGATAAAAACCTCCCAGCACCTTAAGCGCGATGATAAGAGAAGGCGTAAGTTTTATAAGTTCACCAAATCCCATCATGCTTAATGCAGTATAAAATATCACGCCAGTGGCAATACCTGCAGAAGCCCTGATGCCTGCATTCTTTCCCCGCGAAATTGCAACAGCACTCACTATCATAAAATCAGGGCCGGGGGATGCAAGGGCCAGTAAAAAAACAGGGAATATCTTTAACAGGACAAGAATATCAATCATCAAGCTTAATGAGCTTTTGAATTAGTAATACGCCATTTTATTTGTCGGCTTTGGCAGGCGCATAATGGTAATAAATACCACTCCAGTCATCCGAACCGGCGCAGGCGCTAAGAAGCAGCAAGGCCAAAAGAGGCAATAGTTTCATAATCCCTGTTACTTTTTTTATTCTGCATTCATTAATAACGTGCTGAACAAAAGAAAGAAAGCAAAAAGATTTAGATGGTTGGCAAATGCCTGAAGCCTTTTTCTACCACACCTTGCGCTTCTGTAATTTCTACTTTGTCTACGTGTGAAGCTGGAGGGCCTTTATGACACAGGATAATGAGTGCTTCGATCTGTTCGCCTGGGCCCGTTACAAGCGCTTCAACCGAGCCATCTTTGCGGTTGCGCACGAAACCATCGAGTGAAAGTTTTTCCGCTTCATGTTTTACAAAAGCGCGGAAGCCTACTCCCTGCACATGACCAAAAATCTCAAGGCGGCGGGCAATGGGTGCGGCAGGCATGGCGCTAGCTTTGGCGGCGGTAATTAGGCGCTTCCTGGGTGATGACTACATCATGCGCGTGGGATTCAGAAAGTCCCGCATTGGTGATACGCACAAAGTCACGATTGGTTTGCAATTCTTTTATCGTCGCATTGCCCGTGTAACCCATGGCGGCTTTGAGGCCTCCCACCAACTGATGGATGACGCTTGCGACTGGCCCTTTAAAAGGAACACGGCCTTCTACACCTTCGGGCACTAGTTTTAACTTATCGTTTATCTCCTGCTGGAAGTAACGATCCGCAGAACCGCGCGCCATTGCTCCCACCGATCCCATGCCGCGATAGGCTTTATAGGAACGTCCCTGATAGAGAATGATTTCGCCAGGAGCTTCTTCGGTACCGGCAAATAAGGAACCAAGCATGACGCAATCCGCACCGGCGGCAATGGCCTTAGCTAAATCGCCTGAATATTTAATGCCGCCATCGGCAATCACGGGCACGGATTTTTTGGTGGCGATACTAATCACATCCATAATGGCGGAAAGCTGCGGTACGCCAACGCCCGCAACAATGCGCGTGGTGCAGATGGAACCGGGACCAATGCCCACTTTCACTGCATCGGCTCCGGCTTTGATAAGCGCTTCGGCGCCTTCCTTGGTGGCGATGTTGCCTGCCATCACCTGCACGTCTTTGAATTTGGATTTGATGGTTTTCACTGCATCAATGACGCCTTTGGAATGACCATGAGCGGTATCAACCACCAGCAAATCAACCCCGGCATCGATCAATGCTTCAGCGCGCAGCAGCCCGTCTTTTCCCGTACCCACCGCAGCGGCGGCGCGCAGGCGCCCATAAGCATCCTTAGACGCCATCGGGAAGGCGCGGGCTTTTTCGATATCTTTTACAGTGATAAGGCCAATGCAGCGGAATTTATTATCCACCACCAGGAGTTTTTCAATACGGTGCTGATGTAAAAGCTTCTTGGCTTCTGCACGATCAACGCCTTCGCGCACCGTAACCAGGTTCTTTTTGGTCATGAGTTCATGCACCGGCTGCTTAGGATCGGACGCAAAGCGCACATCGCGGTTGGTAAGAATGCCCACCAGCTTTCCGGTTTTGGGCTCCAGCACCGGGATGCCGGAGATATGGTTTTCTTTCATCAGATTAAGCGCCTGTGAAAGCGTGGCATCGGGATGAATGGTTACCGGATTAATGACCATGCCGGATTCAAATTTCTTTACCTTGCGCACTTCATCCGCCTGAGCCTCAACCGTCATATTTTTATGGATGCAGCCTATGCCGCCGTTTTGCGCCATGGCGATTGCCAGGCGGCTTTCGGTTACCGTATCCATGGCAGCGGACATAAGGGGAATGCCGAGCGTGATTTCACGCGTCAGGCGGCTTGTGGTATCGGCATCAGCGGGCAAGACAGAAGACGCACGGGGTTTAAGGAGAACATCGTCAAACGTAAGCGCTTCAGTGAATTCCATGGAGTACCTTACCTAATGAATTCGCGCTGTTCTAGCGCGATTAAGGTAGATTGTCACTTAAAAAATAAGACTTTAGGATAAGACTACAGAGATTATACACAACCAATCAACTTATTGATATATAATATTTTTATATCTAATGTTCTGAGGTTGGCATGACTTATTTGTCATGCAATCCTCATAAAATTTAGCCGTACACATGATATAATGGGCAGCACAAGGAGCATAGATAATGGATGGAACGCCTCAAGATTCAATGCACGAAGATGCTGCGGCACCCATAGTTGCAACACCTGAAATAGTGTGTCTGGAGCTTAAGAAATGCAGGAATTTTTTAAAACAAGATAAATTATTCGATTTTAATAGAGACGTAATGCTTGATGATCATTCAAACAGGGATGCTTTTCAAATCAATAAAAGTCGGCAGCTTCTGTCTAGTATACTCCGTTTACCAAATATAAGCTCAGTTATTGAAAATAATATTGAAGTAAAAAGAGACATCCTTGAAACAGCTTGTTTTATCGAAGAACAAACAATGTGCCTAAATGTTCAAAGCGCCGGCTTTATTTTTGCTGCCTTAGGAGGTGGTGGCGGGTCAATAGCAGAATGCATTCACTTTTTTTCTCAAAATCCTGAATACGGAAGAGCAGTACCACTTTCCATACTTTTTGTCGGCGCTTCAACTCTAGCTGCAGGCAGCATGATAATGCTGCCTGGCTTTTTGGCATCTAATCGTATAGCCACAGGTATCCCTGTCCTGCATGATATATATCATTCTAATCCTCAACATTATGATTCAAACGATTTCATAGAATTGGTGGGATGCTATGCAGCAGATCATAAGGGATATGAAGTTAAGTTACCCTCCGTACTTAGAAAACTAGATAGAATCGTAGAACGAAAAATGCCCTCTCAAGCAAAAGCGGCTATTGAGAACGATGATTGTTATAAAGCAGTAAAAAGTTTATGCGAGGCAGAATCTGAATTAATTAAAACAGTACACACTCAATACAGAGATCCAGAAACTAGAGCATTCGCAAAAGAAATTATAAACAATTGCTATGCAAATAGATTTAATGAAGAAAAATCTCAACAGCAAATAAATGGACGGCAATAAGATAGCTCTGCCACTGCATTTTAATTAATTATCCCCTAAACCCCATCGCTACTACGAAATTTTCGGCGGAATCCTGGCGGGAAGCCTTGGGTTTGGCGTGTTTAACGGTCGTAAAGCTCTTTTTCAGGCGATCCAGCAATGCCTTCTCCGTTCCGCCCTGCCAGACCTTGGCCACAAAAACACCGCCCGGTTTTAGCACTTCACAGGCAAAATCAAACGCGGCTTCCGCAAGGATAATAATACGCATATGGTCAAGATTAGGCTGGCCGGAAGCATTAGGCGCCATATCCGACAACACGATATCCGCCCTGCCCATCAATGCTTTAAGGGCATCGGGCGCTGCGTCATCCATAAAATCCATCTGCAAAAGTTCGGCGCCCGGTATATGGGGTATTTCGAGTAAATCGATGCCCACCACGCAATCTTCACCGCAGCGCGCAACGGCTACCTGCGACCAGCCGCCGGGAGCCGCCCCCAGATCGACGACTTTCTTGTTTTTGCCAAAAAAATGAAACTTGTCATCCAGCTCCAATATTTTATAGGCTGCGCGCGAACGATAGCCATCGCGCTTAGCCAATACGACATATGGGTCATTTAACTGGCGCTGCAGCCAGCGCGTGGAGGATGTGGTGCGCCCCTGCGCCGTTTTTACCCGCACCGTTACCCCGCGCGACGATTTATCCCTTTTTTCAGTCATGAATTTTCCCTCAAATATTCCTGCATCAGGTGAATGATAATTCCTTCGCGCACGCCGCGATCGGCAATCGTTATCTGCTGCACCGGCCACAAGGTGCAAATCGCCTCAAACAAGGCGCAGCCTGAGATGATATAATCGGAACGATCCGGCCCGATGCAATGCGAAGCAAAACGCTCGGCAGCGCTCATGGCAAGAATGGACTGCACGGCATCGCGCAGATCATCCATGGAAAACGCATAGCCGTCCACCCGCGAGCGCTCGTAATGCGAAAGCCCAAGATGAATGGCTGCAAGCGTGGTAAGCGTGCCGGAGGTGGAAAGCATCTGCACTTTGCCGGTTTTTATGGCGTCGGCTATTTTGTTTTTCTTGTCAAACTCACGCAGGCGCTTGACCAGATGGCCGACAATTTCATCAAAATATTCCTCGGCAAACGCCATTCCGCCAAATTTCTCCGACAGGTTCATCACTCCCTGATCGAGTGACAGCCAGTCAACGATGCGGTGTTCGCACAGCATTTCAGGCGGTGCGGCATTGTCACGCTTCACCCACATAAACTCGGTGCTGCCGCCGCCAATATCAAACACCAGTGCATTTTCAGCCTGCGGGTTGAGCAAGGTGGAACAGCCCAGAAATGCCAGTTTTGCTTCTTCCTCGTTGGAAATTATCTCTATATCAATCCCGATTTCTTCCTTAACCCGCGCAAGAAACTCAGGGCTGTTTTCCGCCTGCCTGCAGGCTTCGGTGGCAACAAACCGGACATAAGGGATTTCAAACCGCTCCAGCTTTTTCTTGCAGGATTTTAGCGCAATAAGCGTCCGGTTCATGGCATCCGGCAAAAATTTATGATCCACGCTTAAGCCTTCGCCCAAACGGACAATGCGCGAAAACGTATCAAGCACTTTGATGCCATGCTCCATACGGCTGGGATAGGCTATAGGCCGGGCAATCAGGAGCCTGCAATTATTCGTACCCAAGTCAAGCGCCGCAAAAAGCGGCAGACTTTCTACGTTTTGCGTATTCCCCTGGTCCGGCCTGCGCGCAGCAAGCAGTGGTTTGGGCATATACACCTGTATTTTGTATGATTTAAGAACATAATGGAAAGTTTAACAGAAAAAAGATGGATTGGTAGCGGTAAGATATGCGCGTGATTGCTTGACTTGTGGCCAAGGCTATTTTATGCCGTCACTTCCACGCTGCACCTACTGGGGGATCGTCTAATGGTAGGACAACGGACTCTGACTCCGTCAATCTAGGTTCGAGCCCTAGTCCCCCAGCCAGTTTTTATAATATCCTCCTGTAAGTAGATAACTTAGAGTTCAAAATTGAAACCAGCCTATCTTCTCCCTCTCCTCCTTCTTATTATCACAGCCTGTTCCACGCCTGAGCCGTTTCATCATGAATTCGCATCCGGCTATTATTCCTCCGACATTGAATCCTGCGTCCCCTATGCCCGCAGAGTGTCCGGCATCAATCTTTACGGCGATGCTGACGGCTGGTGGAAGCAGGCACAAATGCATTATTATCAGCGCGGCAACAAGCCTGTAATGGGGTCGATTCTTGTACTCAAAAAGACATCCCATATGCCTTCAGGTCATGTGGCAGTCGTAAAAAACGTGCTGGGGCCAAGAAAGATAAACGTCACCCACAGCAATTGGGGCGACAGCAGAAGCAGCCGTCACATTATTTACGAATCGATGCTGGCGGAAGATGTATCTGATGGCAATGACTGGTCAGAAGTTCGCTTCTGGAATGACGGAAAAAATATTTTGGGCTTTCCCTATGCGGCGTATGGATTTATTTATCCGTGATTTATTATCACGTTCAAAAACATCTTAATAAAATATGTTTATATTACAGTATATTAACTGCAATATAATCCAAGCAAATTATATAAAATTCAATATAGTTTTTATAAAATGTTAATGACTGTTTCCTATAATCGTCATTCGGAATCATTGCGTCGAAAGAGATACACATGCTGCAGATAAAACATTCCCTCTGCCTTCTTCTGGTCTGCATAGTTTGCCTGACCTGTTTTACATCTGCACAAGCAGAGTCAACAACTCACCAGGAACGCGAAGCTTACGCCAAAGATTTTGCCCAGATTGTGCTTAATATCCTTCACGACCATAAAAAATCCTACGGTGACAGAAAGAATATATTGCGGCAGGCATTCAGTGATTCCGTGGATATCGACTGGATTGCTAAATTCGTTCTGGGTCGCGCTTGGAAAGATGCAACAGACGCGCAAAGAGAACGCTATACGGCGCTATACCGTCAATTCCTTACCGAAACCTATGTCACCAGCTTCGCCGAAAATCCCAGCAAAAGCATATATGACATCAAAATTTTCAGCGTCAATGACCGTGAAAATGATGAGTTCAGCGTACGCACTCAGATGCAGCTTATGAACCAGGTGAATCTGAAAGTTGATTATATCATTGCCGATAAAGACACGCATTATAGGGTGCATGACATCATAATTGAAAATGTGAGCCTTATCTCCAGCCACCGAGCCGAGTTTGCATCCCTTGCCACACAGCAGGGGGTGGACGGAGTAATAAAAAAGCTCGAGCAGCTCATGAAATCCGACAAAAAAGAATTCACCCTGTCGATGAAATAGCCATTTCAGGCCTAATCCCTGCTTAAAATTATTTTGCCTCTTTGCGGAGACTTTCTCAAGCGTATGCGTATAACGTAGGTAAGCATCTACCCCGCTTGCAATGGTTAGTCTGCACTGGCTTTATTTAAACTCCCCAAAGACAGGCAGATTCTTGTTGGCTTTATGGCCGCCCCAGGCTTGGACTTTGCCTTACCAAGCCTGGGCATTTTTAAACAATGGCAGAGATATATTGCAGGAGACACACATGAAGGTCAGCGCGTTGCTACCCACAGGCATCATCGCCACCGTGCTTCTTACAGCCGGTATAGCCTGTGCAGGAGATTGGGATGAGCAGGGACATAGGACACATACCCCCTCTGGACAAACGGAGTGTGCTCACTCGCATCCAAGCACACCCTTTACAGGCTTATCGTCAGATGATCAGAAAATTCTGCATAATGCAATGATGGCCGCCCATAAGCAGAATAAGCCTCTGGAAGAGAAGATACGCATATTGCATGAGGATTTGCATGCCCTGCTGATAGCCCCTGCTTTTGATAAAGAAATGTATCTCGCAAAGAAACGTAAGCTTTACGCGCTGGAGGCAAAAGCCAAAGCCAATATGGAGAATGCTTTTGCGTCGGCAGTGGCGCAATTCAGCCCGCAAGAACGCAAGACACTGGCAAAATTCCATGAAATGGGGCATCATCACCCTCAATGGCAACATGAGGGATGGTCACACCACAATGAGGAAGAGTCCTATCATCAACCGGAAACAGACTAATATCACTGGGGCAACGCTTTCTTTAGTAAAGAAAGCAATACCGGCAGGAGCACGTGACGAGGAAGATGACTCACAGTTACTTGAAGGTGTAAGTGAAGGTAATCATGAGGCTTTTGCAATATTGGTAAGACGCCACAGCGAGCGTTTCTATAGGGTTGCTTATAGGTTTACAGGACGGCGGACGGAAGCAGAAGACATAGTGCAGGATGCATTTCTGAAGTTATGGGAACGCCCTGGATTGTGGCAGGCTGATAGAAACGTATTATTCACCACATGGTTTTACCGTGTTGTTGTGAATTTATGCCTCGATCAGCATAAGAAAAAGCGGCCGCTGCAGTTGATAGATGATACAGGAATTGAAGATGAGCGCATTACACAAGAAGGAGTGATGCTGGAAAATGAAAGGCAGAAGCTACTTGATAAACAGATTGTGTTATTACCCGAACGCCAGCGGATTGCCCTTAATTTATGTTTTTATGAGGGCCTGTCTAATCAAGAAGCCGCAAGCATTATGGGGCTTCGCCTGAAAGCGCTTCAGGCACTGATAATGCGGGCAAAAACAACATTAAAAGAACAATGCAGATTCATGACCGAAAGCTAAAACTATGAAAAATGATCAGAAAAAACTTCGTGAATATCTTGCCTGCTATGGCTCAGATATAGAATCATGGCCTGCGGATTTGCAGGGCGTGGGCTTCCAAGCACTGCGCCACCCCACGGATGCTGCTTTATTTGAGGAAGAAAAACGTTTTGAGCAGCTATTGAATAAACGCCCGCTGGAAGCTGCCAGCAGCCGGCTCGCCGATCGCATCATTGCCGCCGCATACAGTACGGTGCGTTTTTCTGAAGAGAAATGGCAGTTTACGCAATTCATAAAAGAATTTAACCCGGTAGCGATTGCCGCTACACTCATTATCGGATTTACTCTTGGATTTGGGCTGGTATCTCCTATGACCTTCAACCAGCATGCTGCTTCTACAGAGAGCTATTTAGATGAAGATGGAGCTACATTATGACGCGCCGCATTAAAATTATTCTTATTACCTCGCTAGTGCTGAATATATTGCTGGCAGGAATAGGGCTGGGCGCATTATCACATTGTCTATTTTGGCCGGCTCCACTTTCCCATACTTTGCCGGAAATGGCAGCACAGCTGCCCGGCGATAAACGCAAATTATTTGAAGATACGATGCATGACGCGTGGCAGGATGTGGACAAACTGCATGAGCAAATGGTGGAAGCCAAAAAAGAATCAGGCCTGATTCTGTCCGCCGAGCCTTTTAATGCAGAGGCATACATGACGCAAATTCATCATATGGAAGATATACATACGCATATGAAGCAGCGTCTTGCAGAGGCTATCATTGAACTGGCTAAACAATTCACGCCGCAAGAACGCGCCGTGCTGACAGATGCCATTGCAATCTCAAAGCCAGCCACTGCGCAACCAAGCACTTCATCAACAGGCCTAGAAACGAAGAAAAAGTAATCAGGCTACGCGGCGTAAATAGAGCCAAAGGCGCGTAGGCATAATAGTTTTTGCCAGTCGGCGCAAAGGCGTAATCTGTGAAAACTTTCGTATATAACGTCCCGTTAAACCTATGCGGCCGCGCTCCCAGGGGTTACCCGTATAGGTAATGACCGGGGCATTATTCGCACGCTTGTGCAGCTTTTCGATGCTGCGTTGGAATTCTTCCACAGGTACAATCGCTTTCATATTACAGATGCTGCAATATTTATCCAATTCGCCGGTAAGCAGCTCGCGGCGCAAACGCATGGCGACTTCACCATTATAGACTTCCTCAAAACTTGTGTTTTCATTAATCACACCCAGTGACAGGCCGGTAAAACAGCATGGCCGTACTTCGCCATTGCCAAGAATCTGGGCATAAGCCCAGGGATCCGTGCATGAACGGGTTTGCCCTGCGCCCGGAATGGGTGCATAGGTGCTGCGTCCCCAGCCATCTCCTTTGGGAGCGCCCTCAATAGGCGCCGCTGCAAAGGATTGCATAATATTCTTTTTTGCAGTGTTGCCAGTTCTCGTTTTCATAACTTTCTTTTATTTTTTTGGCTTCGCTGATTTCTTCATAAAACATTTCATCAATGGCTTCACGTATGCAGGCCAGCACATGATGATAATCGCTGACGCTTACCAGCATTTTACAGCGCGAGTAATCCGCCGACTTGTCAAGAAATTGGCAGAGCGTGCTTTTTAACAACTCTGTATAACGGATTTTTTCTTTAACTTCGTGGTATATGTTTATGGATATTTCAGTATGTATCGCCCCAACGTATAGGGAATTTTCCCAATAGTCAATATTGGGCAGTATCTCAGTTTCAATCCTTAATGACTCCCTCACTGTCATCCCGTGCAACAAGGTCAGTTAAATCACGGTATGACGGAGAAGAAAAAAAATTTAAACTGAGACACTACCTTAATATTCTTTGTGAACAGCCCGTTCACCGCCGGGGAGTTTTTGAAAGATTTGGTGGAATAACCTGCTGGGCATGCATTAGCTCATCTGTTGGCTTCTGAATGCTGCCCTCAATATGCATCGCTTCCATCTTTTCTATTACCGGCAATTTTCTACCATCCGGGGATTCAACATGGATATCCGCTACTTTCAACCGCCCAGCGTCTACAGTCGCTATATCCAGCGATTTAAGCAGCCCGCCATCACTTCCAAGAAATATTAGTATGTTCTTATTATAAGGATCGCTCTCCAGAGTAACCATCTGAGTCTCCCTAGGTGCGATAATCATATCACTTTTGGGATTATAATCCCAAAAAAAATCCCTGCTATCGGCGTGCTGGGGATCGGCATGAATTACAATGCGGTCACTATGTTTAGGGCCGCCAGTGAAAACCGTGTCTTCTGTTCCGCCAACCAGCGTCTTATGTCCCCCGTTACCATTAATCGAGCCGTTGATTTTTATCTCAAGTGTACCAGGCCCCGCCGCTCCCTTAAGATGGCCTTGGCTGATAATCACTGTTTGTATCTTGCCCATTACTGATAAATAGGTCGAGGGTCTATCCTGCGGCGAGATTATATTAGAACCTTTGGAGAGATCTAATAAATCTTGCAGGGCAACGGGCTTGCCATTGAGTGTACTGAAATCAAGCGTATTATTTCCACCCGTGACCATAATCGTCTCTGCAAGTTCATTGGTTTTATCATTATTTATCCATATGGTAGTGGCACCATTTGGATGGCTAACGATATCATGGAGGCTCCCCTCACCCAACGTATAAACCGTATCGCTTGCATTAGCCGGAGGTGCGCCGAATTCACGCTTGAGCGCTATTTCATCGCCAAGCATGGGCGTAATAGGATTCATTGCAAATCTATAGGACATAATAGTAACGCTGTTATCAATACCAGGCGTATACTGCTCTCCTATAATTTTTGTACCGGGCAAGGGCCTGGCAAAGCCCGGGTCAAAATCATGGGAAAGCCCTACAGCATGCAGAATTTCATGCTCCATTGTAGAGGGAATAAGAGCATAGGATTTATCCAATACCACATGGCAAAGCTCTGCATGCCCTAATACATTATCTTCTGATGCCATATGGCCAGCCATGGACCCTGCCCCCTTATCATAAACCGCTTCATCCGACAGATCAGCCGTAGAAAAAACTATGCCTATAGGGGTTCCATCAGGTCCTGCCGGCAATTTATCACTATATTCAAACTGAAGATTTACGCCACGCGCTATACAGGCCAGTGCATATTTTGCCACAAGCTGCTCATTGGGTGTCAAAACTTTTGTTGTTCTTTCTTCACGCGTTAATACACCTTCCTCAGATGGCATGGCTTGCGTGCCGCCATTTGCATCATTGACAAAACTTCCATTTTTCTGAAGTGCTTTGTTAGCCTCAACATTAAAAGAATAATATATCGTAGTAATACCGTTCTGCTTAGATTGCGGCCATGTGTTGCTGGCGGTGCCAATTTCATCAGCAGCACGGGCCTGAGGAGGATAGGCATCATTTACAAACTGCCTTATCTTAACAAAAGTCTTATGCCCATGCGGATCATCATTGGTTATAAAATACCCCATCTTTGTTCTGTCCGCCATTCTCTTGCGGTGAATATCTTCCGGGTTATTCAAGATATTTTGTGCAACAATTGCAGCAGCGTCCGGTCCAAGCACCGCCTCAAGGAATTCAGGCCCAACTTCAGAAAGTGTTTTATCCTTCACAGCTACAATAGCCATATCGCGCAATTTTCTATCATCAATGAATCCATCTGAGCTAAGAACAGACGCAAGAGGAACATGCTTAAAATATTCGCCCGCTATTGCGTTGGCTACAGTAGTAATGCCTCTTTTCTGAAGAAGCGGAACAACCCCATGATCACTGCTAATAATAGAAAAATAATATTTCAGAACACCGTTTGCATCATCAGAATTAGCAATAGCATCATATATGGAAACGCCGTTCTTAACAGCCCGGGAGGTATAGTCTTTTCCAAAATTTATGGCATCATCGGCTAATGCATTGAGCACATTCTTTGTTTTCACAGGATCTGCCACAAGCCCTGAACCAGGGGTAAGTATATCTCCGACAGTGAATTTTGATCCTGCTAAATAAAGAAACGGCCCGGCATTAGATAAAAGTTGTGATGCAAGAAGGCAGTTTTGCTTACCACCTGCTTTATCGTATTGGGCATCATGGGTTCTCTCACCAATAATAATGCAGAATAGGTCTAACTCCGGCTTAGCTAGATCACCCAATGGCACTTTAGAAAGTACTGCCGCATATGCATTATCAATATTCTGTTTTTTGGGAAGACCATTCCCATCAAACATATCCTTTAATTTAGCATTATTGGCAAAAGACTGTATAGCGGGATGGACAGCTTCATTCAAAAACAGGCTATATAAGCCTTTATTAATTCCCATATTAGCAGCAGCCACAGCGCTATCCTGTTTTAATGCATCTGCAACGGTTATTCCCTGCGCCGCCATTTTAGCAATTGCTGCAGGGACGGCATCATTAATGCGACTTTCAAGCTCATAATTATAATGTGCATTTTTATCGATGCATTCGCTTAATCGCGTATTCTTATACACTGCATTGCCCAGAGGGCTCGTCTGTAATAAATTTTGTTCGTAATTAGTGCCAGATCCAAACCCAATGTCTTTTAACACTCCTGCAAAATGCGGATTAGTAAAAATTTCATACATCGTATGATCGCCGTATTGTATTACGTCCTGCCTTACAGCCTCCTGCTGCTGTTGCTCTTGTATATTATAGTGTTGTATTCTTGTGGGAGTTGATGCTGGTGGTGTTTGTGCATTCGCAACACCTCCAGCCAGAAGCGGTGTCGTCGCAAGTATAGTACCTACCTGAAGTTTTGTCAGTAAAGACGGCTGGGCCATAATATCCCTATTGATAACGAGATATTATATCCCATAAGTATTTATTATTTATTAATACTTGAGTGTAATATCTTTATAGGGGTTATATAATTCTATATAATAAACAATATCATATAGAATTACTGGGCGTTTGCCTGCTCTGTATGTGCACCCATTTCTTCGAGTGCGCGGACAATGGCATAATTACCGTTTTTAGTGGCAATCTGTAATGCTGACATACCACCAACATCGACCACATTAGGATTTGCATGGCGCGCAAGCAGCAATCGTGTGGTGTTAATGGCGTTATGCTTTATCGCAACTAATAAAGGCGTATTGCCGCCTTCATCCATCAACTCCACGCTGCGGCCAGTATTAAGCAACGCGCGCAACCCATTAATATTGTCATGTGCAGCTGTGATGAATACGAGCTTATCATAATCGCTCTGGTAATACGCCACCGGCAGATGATGATTCAACCGATCATAGGATTTCTTATATATGGTATCGGGCAGGCGCTCCATGCGGTAATACGTGCTGGCTGTTGACGGCGCCATCACATGATGCGCGACCTTTTTATACTTAGGCTTTTTAACGCTGTCGTCTTCCGTTTTAGAGGACGTATCCGAGGATAGCCCTGCTGAAGCATTGTCTGCTGGTTTAGCTCCAGGCGCTGGAGGTGCAGCATTACTACCGGTGACAGCAGGCAGCGAAGGCAATGCAGGTATGGCAGAAACCGCCGCATTATTTTTAGCATCCTGTGAACCCCCAGACGCTGTGTTGGGATCCTGAGGCAAGGCACCCGGAAAGATAGAAGAGGCAGAAGGCATATCGGGCAGTTTAGGAAATGATGGGTTAGGAGACGGTGCGGATGGCACAGTGACTGTCGTCGCAACAGCAGGAGTTGTATTGGCAGAGGAAGCAGCAACCGGCAGAGGTGCCGGAGCCGTATTAGCATTGGATGGCAGCGGCGGCAGTGCAGCTGTTTCAGCAGCAGGCAAAGGCGGCAGAGGCTGCTGTGCAATTGCCGCAGTGTAACTAAACAACATTGCGCCAAATACGCTTAAGTAAAATATCCTTGTTTGCATAGGTTTAATCCTACCAATTTTTTATTGCAGTTTTATGACAATGCGCCTTTTTTGGCGGCGAAGCTGGAGTATCTCACAATAAAAATTAATGACTGGTTAAGAGCCCTGCCAAAAATGCCCAAACCATGATTAATAGGCCTTTATTTAGCAAACTGGTGCCTAAAAGTAACAGAGTGCAGGCGGAGCGCCATCTTGGACTTATTGAGAAAAAAGGGGTGTGCGCTGACGCGTTTTTTGCTATAATGGGCGTCCGTTTTGCACAAAAACACTATTTTTCAGTACATTAAAAGACTTATGCAAGAAGAGCTGGCACAAATTAAAAAACTTGAGGCGCTTACCCTTCAACACCAAGAGTTGAATGATGTGATTGAAAAATTAAGCCAGGAAAAATTCCGGGATGATTTTCAACTACACCGCCTGAAAAAGGAAAAACTGCTTGTGCGCGACGAAATCTGCAAGCTCCAGGACGCCATTTACCCTGACATTATTGCTTAAATTATTCTTATTCCACTGCCCTTTGCCGCAGATAATGATCCGCAAGCACGCATGCCATCATCGCCTCGCCCACCGGCACGGCGCGGATTCCCACACACGGATCGTGGCGGCCTTTGGTCATGATGTCGGTATTATTACCGTGAATATCTACTGTCTCTACCGGCGTTAATATGGAACTTGTCGGCTTAATGGCAAAGCGCACCACTATCGGCTGGCCGCTAGAAATGCCGCCCAATATGCCGCCTGCATGATTGGAGAGGAATTCCACTTTACCCTCTTTCATGCGCATGCGGTCGGCATTGTCTTCACCGCGCAGTTCAGCGGTTAACATGCCGTCGCCAATTTCCACGCCTTTAACGGCATTGATGCTCATCATGGCGCGCGCCAGATCGGAATCGAGCTTGTCGTAAACAGGCTCTCCCCACCCTGCAGGTACGCCTTCAGCCACCACTTCAATCATGGCGCCAACGGATGAACCGGCTTTGCGGATACCGTCCAGATAATCTTCAAACTGTTTTGCCTTTTCCTTATCCGGGCACCAGAACGGATTGTTATTCACCTCATTCCAATCCCAGTTTCTGCGATCGATTTTTTCAGTGCCCATCTGTATCAATGCGCCGCGAATCGCAACATTCTCCGGCAGGATTTTACGGGCAATCGCACCCGCTGCCACGCGCATGGCCGTCTCGCGCGCCGAAGACCGTCCGCCACCGCGATAATCGCGAATGCCGTATTTCTTCCAGTAGGTATAATCGGCATGCCCTGGGCGGAACTTATCCTTGATTTCACCGTAATCCTTGGATTTCTGGTCTTCGTTATGGATAATAAGGCTGATAGGCGCCCCCGTAGTCATTCCTTTAAAAACGCCGGAAAGGATTTTTACCGTATCGGCTTCTTTACGCTGGGTGGTAAAGCGCGATTGTGCTGGCTTGCGCTTATCCAGATACTGCTGAATATCGGCTTCGCCAAGCTTTATGCGCGATGGCACGCCGTCCACAACGCAGCCAATCGCCTCGCCGTGGCTTTCACCCCATGTCGTAAAACGAAAAATACTGCCGAAGGAGTTACTGGCCATTACTTACCCGTGGTTCTGGTTTACAACCGCAATATCGGGCGCATCGACGCGTTTCATTCCCACCACGTGATAGCCGGAATCGACATGCAATACTTCGCCCGTTGTTCCCTGCCCTAAATCTGATAATAAATAGAGCGCCGCGCCGCCAACATCATCTAAAGTGGTGTTGCGCTGCAAGGGAGCGTTGAGCTCATTCCATTTTAGAATATAGCGGAAATCACCGATGCCCGATGCTGCGAGGGTTTTCACCGGACCGGCGGAAATAGCATTCACACGTATTTTATCGCCGCCAAGATCCGCCGCCATATAGCGTACACTGGCTTCAAGCGCAGCTTTAGCAACACCCATGACGTTATAATGCGGCATAACGCGCTCGGCGCCATAATAGGTAAGGGTAAGCAAACTGCCACCATTCTTCATAAGCGGCGCCGCACGTTTGGCAAGGGCAGTGAACGAATAGCATGATACATTCATGGTCAGGGCAAAATTGGCCGGCGATGTATCCACATATTTGCCTCTCAGCTCATTTTTATCAGAAAAGCCAATAGCATGAACAAGGAAATCCAGATGCCCCCACTCCTTAGTGAGCGTGGCAAACACTGCATCCATAGAGGCTTCATTGGTAACATCGCAGGGTAACACAAGCTTGGAGCCAATACCGTCAGCAAGCGGGCGCACACGCTTTTCCAAAGCCTCTCCCTGGAATGTGAAGGCAAGTTCTGCGCCTTGTGCCGCTACGAACCGTGAAATGCCCCAGGCGAGTGATTTATCATTGGCGACCCCCATAATAAGGCCGCGCTTGCCTTTCATGAGCGTACCAGCGGGAATAGTGGATTCTTTTTCTTGTGTCTCAGTCATTTTTTTAAGCCAATAGTATAATTAATAAGGTGCGATATTGTCGCGAACCCTACAAAAAACATCGCGCGCCCCTCATGTCAAGCATAAGGGGCGGCAAAGGTTAATATATTGGTAAATTTAAAATTGTATGCGGCTATTAGGCTATAGAGGGTTTGGCAAAGAAATCCGCATTCCCAAGCGCCTGAATCATGGAGGCTTTCACGCGCCTTACATTTTCAAGCATTTTGGAGTCACCCGCCATTTCCACCACAACCTGGAAACGCGTGAGTTCCATAATCTTTACAGCGCATGCCTGGACGCGCGAATAACCATATTCAATCTGCAGCCCTTCCGCTTCTGCATATACAATATCGGCAAACACGTCGGCTTCGGATTGTTCCAAATCCCCTTGAGGAGAGACCAGTTTCTGATCAAGAATTTTTGCCAGATGCGTTCTGGCTTCCTTCACTGCAAGCCGCGCTGTTTTTTTGGTAATCGCTTTGGGGTCGGACAGCATTTTATGCACTGCCTGCTGCGAGATAAAATCAATATTTTCAGATAGAATGCCTAAAGTCGTACCCATAATAATCCTCCGTTAAAATCACTGAAGCTTTACTCTAACTAGAGTATACATTGGGTATGTTAACGTGTGATGACAACAATATGAATATTCTGTGACATAAGTATAAAGAAAGGGCGTGTGATTTTTTTCACACGCCCTTTCTTAGTCGTCTCTTAAGTTGGCAGAAAATTACTTAATGATTTTCCATGAGCCATCATCCTGACGGCAGGCTTTACCGTAAGCCTGTTGTTGCTGGCCGCCTACATCAATAGTCTGGGTGTATTCACGGCAATAGCTGCCATCCGCTGTCTGATAAGGAGCTTGCGGAGTAATAGTTCCAGAATTTCCACTGTCCGGATTTCTCCATGGCAAGGATTGGCCCGGCTGCGAGGTTTCCAAAGCCTTCTGCGCAGTCTGGTTAGCGTAATTTGCATCCGCTTTATCCAGTGACTTGCCAATAGAGTTACCTGCAAATGCACCTAACAAGGCGCCAGCACCCGTGGCCACCAGTCTTCCGTTACCGCCACCGATTGTTGAGCCGATTACCGCACCGCCGACACCGCCTAAAACAGTGCCGATATCTTGTTTGGAAATGCCGCCAGTGTCTTGGCCTGCACCTGGAGGTGGCGGGTTACAGCCTGCAAGCATGGTGGTAATGAGAGTAATGGAGAGGAGTTGCTTGAGCTTCATAATACGGTTCCTTTTGCGATGAAAAGAGGGTTAAAATAAACAGGATATTATTTATAAGGCGACATATATTTTGATACAGGCTATTTATTCCATAATGTTGATATGTTATCAATAGAATCATCGTTAAATCTTCATTGCAAAAAATTCATCTTGAACATTTATAACACAACCCACAAGAGCGCATCCGATACGCAACAATCCCCTGCGGAAATCGGCAGGCTGATGCGGCGCGCCTCCCTTTTCTCCCTTATGGTGGGGCTTATACTGATGGCGCTTAAAGCGGTCGCCTGGTCTTATACAGATTCGCTCAGCATCATGTCATCCCTTACCGATTCCATGCTCGATGTTTTTGCCTCCACCATGAATTTTGTTGCTATACGCTATTCGCTGCAACCGCCTGACGCAGAGCACAGGTTCGGACACGGCAAAGCGGAAGATCTGGCAACGCTTGCGCAGTCCACGTTCATATGCGGCTCGGGCATCTTTCTCATTTTCATAAGCATTAAGCGCATATTCATGCCTGAACCCATATCCAACAGCATTATCGGCATTGGCGTCATGTGCGTATCCATTGTATTGAGCATAGCGCTTGTTGCTTACCAGCGTCATGTAACGCGCAAGACTTCTTCCGGGGCTATCGCCGCCGATGCGCTGCATTACTTCATCGACTTTCTGACTAATATTGGCGTGATTGTTGCCCTTATACTTACCTCGTCATTTGGCTGGAAAGCCGCCGACCCCATCATTGCGCTTTGTATTGCCGTGTATATCATCTTCGGCGCATTCTGTATCGGCTCCAAAGCTTTCCAGAATGTTATGGACCGCGAATTCTCTGATGAAGAACGCGCCAATATTGAACGTATTATTCTCTCGCATACCGAAGTGCAGGGCGTGCATGATCTGCGTACGCGTAAATCCGGCATTTACTGCTTTATCCAGTTTCATCTCGATCTCGATGAAAATATCAGCCTGAAACACGCGCATGAGATTTCGGATAGCGTTGAAGCAATGCTGATGGAGGCATTTCCGAATACGGAGATTCTCATCCACCAGGATCCCAAAGGCGCTGATGACCAACCAAAGCAAAAATACGCTTAAAAATTAATATTAACCTAGTCCGCCACCAAGATTGCCAGATGATTGTATTCTACCTCTACTACTCCACCTAATAGGCTCAGCACCATTTACAGATGGTTCCGTCACCACAACACCATCATGGTAAACCCTGATAGGCTCCGGCACTTGCGAAGGATCATATTCGTTATAGTGATGGGCACGCTGGCCTGCTACTAAATCACCATTAGCATTATAAATCGCATGGGCGGGAACACCGGTTGGGCTGCCAAATTCGTCCTCCGGGTCATGTAAACGCGCTCTATCATCATAGTGCCATTCACGCTTTGTTCCATCCTGAGCGTAATATACAGTGGTACGCGAACCGCCGTTAATTTTTTCTTGAACTATTCTTAGGCCATTGGCAGAATCATTCGACCGTACGCCTAGCCATTTTCCCGCTTCATCATGGTAAATTTCGCTTCCATCAGTCTCAGGTCTATTAAAATGCCGCACCTCTATTGCCGGATGCGCCGAACCTTCGGGATGCACATTTAAGCCATTAACGTAATATTCCCTGCGTACTCCACCATCAGAAATCTTTTGCACGGCAGGAACCCATGTGCCATCGTCTTGACGAGGAGAATCAATTACCCCATTACGGGTATAGGTAATGGTTTTCCTGTTTCCTCCCAGCGTATTTTTTTCTATTCTATCCTCCACATCAAATCCTTCAAAAGCTTTATCAACACACAGCTCTTTATATGCTTGCGTATCCCACGGCTTAGGCTTCTCCTTAGCTTTTTCAACAGGGTATGGAGGGGTGCCAACAACTTCATCTCTAAATATTACATTACTATTAGTATGATACTCAGAGTATAAATCCCCTTTCCCATATAATTTTTGATCAGAAAAAAAGCCTTTTAGACTTACTTTTCCGCCAAGTTCACAGTTTTCAATTACTGATCCCGAACCTACACTGGCATTTCCGCGGACAACGGAATTATAGACAAGCGTCTGATGGCCAATAGAAGCATTTTCAGCAATAATGCATCCGTTATAAATTGGAGCGCCATTCTCAATTGCAGGAGTTCCGCAAATAATAGCCCCAGGCGCAATATAATGAAAATCAGATATATTCGCTAATGCCGTTTTTTCTACCCAACCTCCCATGCTCTCTTCCCGGCCGATATTATTCCAACGTACCCAATCATTTGGATCATGACTGGCTATGATGTGATGCTGTTGCAGCTTTTGCAAAAGCTCTTCAAAGGTCATTGCAGCATCTACAGCACCATAGTCTTTGAATTCCTGTAATGTGCCCTTAAAATCTAATTTACCTGATGCATTAAATTTCATAATTTTCTCCGATTATTGTAATGCAATAATAACAAGCATAAGACTAAAATAGTGTTAAGATTGAATGACATTTACTCAAAATATTGCTTTAAATTATAATAACATCTAATTTATGTTATTATTTGTAATTACCATTTACTTGATGTATTAATAGCCAAATGAAGACTGTTTCTCATTTTCCGGTCGCAATAATTGGAGCAGGCCCCGGCGATCCGGAGCTGCTTACACTTAAGGCTGCGCGTTTGCTGTCTGAGGCGGAAGCGGTGGTCTATGACCGGCTTATCCCTGACGCCATCCTGGATTTGATTCCCAAGGGTGCCACACGCTTTTTTGCCGGGAAATCCTGTAAGCAGCATGTCATGACCCAAGATGAAATCAATGAATTATTAGTAGCCCTTGCAGGTACCGGGCGCAGAATCGTGAGGCTTAAAGGCGGAGATCCTTTTATCTTTGGCCGCGGTGGCGAAGAAGCAGAATATCTAGCCCAACACCATATTGCATTTGAAATTGTACCGGGCATCAGTTCGGCTTCCGGCTGCAGTGCAACCGCCGGAATTCCCTTAACCCACCGGGGCCTGGCAACGGGAGTGAGCTATATTACCGGCCATAGCAAAGAACCTGAATTGGAACTTAATTGGCAAAGCCTTGCCGACCCCAACATCACGCTGGTTATTTACATGGGATTGGCGAATCTGGATTTAATCGCGCGAAAACTTATAGAGCACGGCCTGCCTGCTGATTTTCCTGCAGCCGCAATCGAGCAGGGAACCACTCACAAACAGCGCGTTCTCATCAGCACATTACGCAATATATATAGTGATACGCAGGCTGAAAAGCTCGAAGCCCCTACCCTTATTATCATAGGTAAAGTCGTGCAGCTTCATGACAGATTACATCTTCCAAAAGCAAATGAAGAACCCGCACGTATAATAGTAAAAAAGCTAAGCCAAGCTTAATCTTCTACTTCAACGTTATCGCCTTCAAAAGAAAGGCCGGTCTTGCCGGTGGTGGCAACCGAGAGATGCTCAGCAGCATCGTCATTAACCTGTGCGCCTTCTTCAGCAAGCATTTCCTGCACTTCAGCCGATTTGGATGAGGGGCGCTCAATGCGTTCAATCATCTGTTTTCTGCAGAAAGACTGGATAACATCTTCTTTGGTCTGTTCCAGGTCAATGGTTCTGTCGGCGATTTCACGCAAAGACACCACGGCGTCTTTATCGTTATCACGGTCAATCGTAAGCGGCGTACCGGAGGCAATCTGCTTTGCACGTTGTGTTGCAATAATCACAAGTTCAAAGCGGTTTGGAATATGTTCGATGCAATCTTCTACGGTAACGCGAGCCATGTTTTCCTCCAGTAATAATTAACCCCTGCCAGAAGGCAGAGTATATGCGTTCAGGCGCCACGCAGGCTGCGCTCCCACTTGGTCGCTAGTCGTCGCTACGCTCCTCCTTTTGGCTAAAAATAGCCGTCCGGATATATTCAAGGCGCAGAACATAAGCATTTTCTTGATAAATGCAACGATTTAGTACAGATTATTGCCCCATGAGCAATATTATCGCCTTAAACGAGAAAAACGACCGCAAACTGCCCAAACCCGACTGGATTCGCGTTAAGGCGCCAGTTTCGCGCGAATACCAGGGTACGCGCGATATTATCCATAGCCTGAAACTCAACACAGTCTGTGAAGAAGCGGCCTGCCCCAATATCGGCGAATGCTGGAGCAAAAAACACGCAACCGTCATGATCATGGGCGACACCTGCACCAGGGCCTGTGCATTCTGCAATATTAAAACTGGCGTGCCCGGCGCGCTTAACCCGCATGAACCTGACAACCTGGCTGAAGCCATTGCCAAACTGGGATTAAGCCATGTGGTGGTCACATCCGTTGACCGCGACGATTTGCCTGACGGTGGTGCGGCGCACTTTGCCGAGTGCATTGCCAAGATACGTAAAACGTCTCCGGACACCACGATTGAAGTGCTGACGCCTGATTTCCTGCGCAAAGATCACGCCATTGCTATTGTCGCTCACGCGCATCCCGATGTCTATAACCACAATATCGAGACCGTGCCCAGGCTCTATAAAACCATTCGCCCCGGCGCACGTTATTTTAATTCTCTCCATCTTTTAAAAACCGTAAAAGAACTGGAGCCTAGCATTTTCACCAAATCAGGATTGATGGTGGGTTTGGGCGAAAGCAAAGACGAAGTGCTTCAGGTGATGGATGATCTGCGCTCAGCTGATGTTGATTTTGTAACCATAGGTCAGTATCTCCAGCCCACCCCTGCGCATGCACCGCTTCAGGCCTATATCACGCCCGATGAATTTGAGTATTACGCACGCATGGCGCGCGCAAAAGGCTTTTTAATGGTCGCCTCCTCGCCGCTCACGCGCTCATCCTATCACGCCGGTGAAGATTTTGAGATCATGAAAAAGGCGCGTGAGGCCCAGCTGGCCAAGTCACCGGCAGATGCGTCTTAGACGCAGAAACAAGCAATTGGAAAAAATAATTACATTGCTCACTACTCTGTCATTCATTTGATTATTAACAATAATATTAATTATTGTAATAAATAATTCTTTAATAAATTAATAAATTTTATTCTCTATTAGAATAAAATTAAAATATGGCAAAACCGAAAAAAATAATAGCGCGTACTCTCGCATGGGGAAGCGCGCTTCTTACTTTAGGAACTGGGATTGCGATCAAAGTTTCCAATAATTTTACCCCTCCACTTGAAACACAGAGAGAAACGATGCCAGGCGGCCTGGGGGTACTCTTGGATTCTGATTATTCAAAAATTCATCCCCACGCAAAAAAAATCAGGACAGAATACGGTGTTTCGCCTGAAATAGTACAACAGGCATATAGCGCATCTCAAGATCATACAATAACCAAGCCACCTTCAGGCATTGATATTTTTTATAATGCTTACAGACCGCGTTCAGATGCTGAAATCAAAAAATTCTTAGTTACAGAAGTTGAAAGAGCCTATGCTCTCACTATTAAGCCAAAGGATATTTTGAATTCAAAACAGCTGCACCAGCTGGAAGAGAGTGAACAACCTAACTTCAGTAGCCAGTTGCAATCGCTTAATCCCCAAAAACCCATAGGAATTTTTCTTTATAACCAGCTTAAATTTTCAGATGTTCCTAAAAACGTTTCAGCAGCCATCCAAGACATTTCAAATGCATCCCGTAATAATATGATAGAAAAGATGCATGAAAATTATGGCAATAATATTATCGTGCTTGGATGATGTATCATTGAAGGGATTGCACGAATTCTCGAAGCAATTCAATGCTAAATTTGCGCAATCCAATCCGCAGGTGCATATTGCAATTGTCAGCCATCATGGCAATCACATCTATGCCGACAATTATTTCGAGTATAGCGATAAGCAATTTGCAAAGTTTCTGGAATCCATTGCGGGAGAAAAGAGAGCGGTAATTTTTGCCTGCGGGCCCGACAGCAAAGAATACCATATTAAAGGTTTCGATTATGTAATTATCCCTAGTCCCGATGGCTCAACCCAGGCAATCGATAGTTTAAGCCCTAAATTTTTACCCGCATATGCCGAGGCCATAGATTGGATGAGAGAAAGTGGCGACCCTGCTGTCATCAGAAATGATTTTGATCAGGTAAGCATAGCCAATAAAGAAACCAACGAAATCACGGGAGCCATTTTCGATAAAATACTTTCCAGTTACTATACACATGTACCTATACCTGAAGATACTTATCATCTCCCTGTAGTAGTAACGCCCTTGCAAACGCCTTCCCCTAAAAACCCCTCAGTATTAAAACGATAATAATTAAGCATGGCAAAAGTTGTCTGGCTATGAGCGCCTCTGCTATGCTACAAGCATCCGCCTCAGGACTATGTGATCATTATTAATTAATACAGTAAATATACTATATGTACGACGCCGCGCGGGTGGAAGCCACTATCGAGCTATTAACGGAATGTGAAACGTCGTGGAAGAGCGCAAGGCCGCTGCCTGCCGATATTATCATCAATCATTATTTCAAAGCCCGGCGCTTCATCGGCTCTAAAGATCGCGGCGCCATTGCCGAGCTCACCTATTTTATTATCCGCAACCGCGCTACACTACGCTGGTGGGCAGCGCGCCATAATTTAGATTCTCCGCGCGCGATGGCAATCGCCGCATTGGCGCTGCAACATAAAAAAACACTTCCCGATCTGCATAACATATTTAACGGCGAGCATTTCTCGCCTGCTAAATGCAACACAGAAGAAGCTGCATTTGCCAAAGCCATTGCTGGTCAATCCATGCTGCACGAAGATATGCCCACACATGTGCGTTATAATTATCCGCAGTGGATTGAAGATGAATTGCAATCTTCATTGGGAGAAAACTGGCAAGAGGAAATTGCAGCGCTTAACGTAGAAGCTCCTGTGGATTTACGTACAAACACATTACTTACAACGCGTGAAGATTTACTCGAAGGGTTAATAAAAGAAGGATATGAAGTTGTCCCTACTCCGCTTTCACCGGTCGGCATTCGCATGCAATCACGCGCGCCTATTTTTACCAGCGAGTATTTTAAACGCGGCTGGTTTGAAATGCAGGATGAAGGATCGCAACTCGTAAGCCTGTTGCTCCCGGCAAAAGCTGGCGACAAGATAATTGATTTTTGCGCCGGCGCTGGTGGAAAGACGCTGGCTCTTGCCGCAAGCATGCAAAATAAAGGGCGCATTCTCGCCTGGGATACTTCAAGCAAACGACTCGAACAGATGGCGCCGCGATTAAAGCGCGCCAAGGTCGATAATGTTCAGCGTCATGTCATAGAATCGGAACATGATGCTTTTATTAAGCGCCATAAAGATTCCGCCAATGGCGTTCTCATAGACGCTCCGTGCACCGGAACAGGAACATGGCGGCGCAACCCCGACTTAAAATGGCGCTCTAACGCAACGCACTTGCAGGAAATACTGGATATCCAAAAACGCATATTGGAAAGCGCATCGAGGTTGGTAAAAGTAAATGGCTATCTGCTTTATATAACATGCTCCGTGCTTGAAAGTGAGAATGAGCGGCAGGTAGAAGCTTTTTTGCAATTAAAGAAAAATTTCAGGGTTGTTTTGCTGGAAAAAATATGGAATAACTTTTCCCAGCAAACAATGAGACAGGGTAGCATGCTTCATTTAACGCCGCATAAAGACGGCACTGATGGATTTTTCGCTTCCCTGCTGCAACGGTACGAATAGACAAAACCATACGGGGATTTTGTTGTTTTTAACGTTTGTTGCTTGAGCTGTTTCGATGTTTTCAGCTTAAAGCGTCATTGCAACAACAGAGGGTAACATCGGATGATGCATAGCAAAAAGACACGTTTTACTAAGCAGTTTAATGCAGCGCTCAAACGACTCTTCCACGCACGCAATATCATTATTATCTCCGACCATAAGGTTGACCATGTTCCCTTAAGCGGAATCATGCAGGTATTATTGCTTGTTGGCCTGCTCGGATTCTTCTCCGGCGCTTCTTATATTACCGGCAGCTACATGACTGCGCGCTCCGCCATCAAAGAAGATGAAAAGAAACTGGTAAAAACCGCTATTGAAAAAACCCATATCAATGAAGAAATGGGCATGCTCAAGCGCGATCTGCTCAAACTTAGCCAGAATGGCAAAGAGCTCAATGCCTACAGCAAATTTATTGTCGATCAATATGCCAGCGAGGCCACGCAAGATAAGGAAAAATCCGACCAGTCCATGGCCCAGCTCTCTAGTGACAACCTGTTTGGCCAGAACAATGATAAATTGCAGGAACGCAATTCGTATCTTGAAACACGCATACAGGAAATTAAAGATGAAAATGATCATCTGGTGACTGCTATCCGTGAACGCACTGACAAGAAAATTGCCTATTTTGAAGATATCATCGACATGACCGGGCTCGATTCCGGCAAGCTGGAACATATGGCGACATCCGGAGCGGCCAAGAATAATGGTGATATATCAAATGTGGCACCTACAGAACCGCTGATAGAAGATACAGCTAAAAAAGACGGACATAATAATCATAGCGAAAATCAGGGCGGTCCCTTTATTCCTTATGACACCGCGTCATTTAATGATTCGGATCGTGAACTGCTTGCCAATGTTGACAGGCTCGTCCTGCTGCATGACATAGTGGAAAAACTGCCATTAAACCAACCTATTGCTGATGCGCAGATGACAGGCCCCTTCGGCAAGCGCGTTGATCCAATCAATGGCCGTTGGGCCATCCACCCAGGCCTCGATCTCGCCGGTCCGATGGACGCACATATATATAGTGCAAGCTCAGGCAAGGTTATTTCTGCCGGCCATAAGATTGCTTATGGAAACATGGTGGATATAGATCATGGATTCGGCATCGTCACGCGCTATGCGCATATGAGCAAAATTCTTGTGCATGAGGGTGATATAGTGCATAAGGGCCAGCAGATAGGCGTGCAGGGAAGCACGGGGCGCAGCACAGGGCCTCACCTGCATTTTGAAGTGCGTATTAATGATCGCCCGGTGAATCCCGTAAAATTTTTACAAGCAGGTGAATATGTTCTCGAAAACTAATAAATCCGATGCCGCTGCCCTTGCCGTAAGCGCGGCCCAAACTAAAAAATCCATCCCTTCCGTTATTTCCGCCGATATGCACATATTAGGCAATCTGGTCGGCGACGGGCTGGTGGATGTTGACGGCTCGATTGCAGGTAATATCAGAGCAGAGCAGGTAACTGTTCGCGCTAATGGTAAAATTACAGGCGATGTGGTTGCAGAACGCGTACATGTATACGGCACTGTGCATGGCCTTATACGCGCCCACGCCGTTCACCTTTATTCTTCCTGCCATGTAGAAGGTATCATTATTCACCAGACATTATCAGTTGAAGACGGCGCATTCATCGATGGCAAATTCAAACGCAATGATAAGCCTTTTGACATCAAAACAGACAATACCGATGATGAAGGCGATAATGATGGATTTATTGAATCCTTAGGCAGCAACAGCCTCCGTCTGATTGGATAGCATTCTGCTTTGCGGCCAGCTTTATAGCCCGCTTTATATACAAAGCATCTGTTTATGACTCTCGTTTCTGTTCTTGTTCCTGCCTTTGCCGCGCAGGAATTCATTGCCAGACCTGTCTTAAGCGTCATTAATCAAACCCATGCGCAGTGGGAGCTGATTATCGCCAGTGATGACGGGGCAGACTATCAACCCATTCTCTCGGCGCATGGCATCAATGATACGCGCATATATTTTACATCGACAAGCCACGTACAATCAGGCCCATCTTCTGCGCGCAATGCAGCGCTGCAGATAGCCAGTGGTGACATAGTCGCCGTGCTTGACGCCGATGATGCATTTGCCCCGGATAAATTGGAACAATTGCTGCCCCATGTTATCGGGCACGGCGCCGCCACTTCGGATATACGGATTATTGAAAGCCAGAGCTTGCATGAGTACCCGTCACTTGCCAGGCGATTTCCGGCAAGGCTTCTTACACCTCAGGAATATATTACGGCCAATCTGCATGCATATTCTATTCTAATGTGGGATCGCAGACGCGTGAACGTACTGTGGGATGAACAGGTTCCCTGTATGGAAGATCTGATTTTTGGTCTTTGTATGTATAATAATCTGGAGGGTATTTATTACGAGCCAGCGCCGCTTCATCTCTATTATAAGCACCCTGGCTCCATTACCAACCAGACCAATACACTTTCTCACAAAAGTGACACGGCGCAACAGATGATCAAAAGCTGCCAGACACTTATTAAACGCGCCGAGTGCAATCAATTGCAAATCACTAACAAAGCAGTGAGCAACATGCTTATTCACTACTTAAAACATTTTATTCAGCTGGAAGAAAAATTCTTTCAAGAATCGGGCGATGATTCTGTGATGGAATTTTATCATTTTATTCAAAAAAACCGTGATGCTTTTTATTTCTGGTAAAAGCCTAGCGGTATCTGGCCGGATCAGCCGGGTATACACCTAGAATAGTCACCTTCTTGCAAAAGAATCCCAGCTCTTCCAGGCTCAATTGCACCATGCGATCCTTGGGATGGCCCTCAAACGTTAAATAAAACTGGGCCGAGGAAGAAACACCGCCGGGAATATAACTTTCAAGTTTCAGAATATTGACGCCGTTGGTCGCAAAACCACCGAGCGATTTATAAAGCGCTGCAGGAATATTGCGGATAGTAAACAGCAACGTCGTCAGCACTTTTTCTTTTACCGGATCGGGATCAATAGGATCGCGGGCAATGGCAACGAATACGGTAACGTTATCTTTGGCATCTTCAATATGCGGTGCAAGATTAACCAGGCCATAAAGTTCCGCAGCCAAGGCAGATGCAACTGCAGCCTTGCTGGTATCATTCCACTGTGCGACGTCTGCTGCAGCGGTTGCCGTATTGGAATAGGTATGCGGCGTTAATTTTAATTCACGCAGATGGCTGCGGCATTGCATCAAGGCCTGAGGATGCGAATAGGCATCTTTTACACTTGCAAGCGTTGCGCCTTTGACAGCCAGCAGATGATGTTCAATCGCCTGGAAATGCTCGCCAACAATGTGCAGGTTAATCTTAGGCAGTAATTGGTGAATCTCCGCCACCCTGCCCGCTTGCGAATTTTCGATGGGAATGAGGCCTAACAATGCCTGACCATCCGCAACCGCCTGAAACACGTCCTCAAAAGAAGCGCAAGGCAGAGTCCGCATATAGGGATATTTCTGGCGGCAGGCCAAATCGGCATTCGCCCCCTCCACCCCCATGAAAGCAATGGTATTATCGGGATCCAGCTTTGCAGTTTTCTTATTTTCTGTAGTCATTGCTAATATTCCTCGAATTGCCGCTTCTTTCCCTGTTGGTAGCTCAATATGCCCCAAGATGCAAGACGAAGCCTTTAGATATTAAGCATTTATTAATGTTGGCCGTTTATTATCAATTTATAAATTATATATCGTAATTATGTCTTCAAAATCTTTAAAACGCGAACCTGTCGAGGATGAAGAATTAGCTTTGCTCAAAGCTATCAGGAGCGGAGACATTGGTTTTGTCCGCAAATATGCGAAAGAAGACAACATAACAGTTGATAAATTATATCATACTGAAAGCAAAGAAATTCCTCTTAGGGAATCGGCTCCACTTATAGTAGCACTTAATAATAGGCAATATGAAATAGCAAAAGTTTTACAGGAAAACGGTGCGAATAGCAGAGCGCTGACACCAGAGCAGATTGCCTGTGTTTTCAATATGTATACCGGTAAGGATGGTGCAATCCCTCACTACGGCAAAATATTTATTGATACGGTTCCACTCAACATATTAAGTAAGCTGCTTACTGATCAGATGGATAACAATAATCCATCATTATTGTGTTATGCGTTAGATCGTGGCGCCGATCTGGAAGGCATTGCCTTCATGTACGCCGGTGATGGCACTGTAAATGGCAGAAGATGTTTATATGCCATAGCCACTCATCCTAAATATCCTATTGAAAAAAGGATGATACTAAATAGATTAGTATTACCGTGTCATTTAAGTATAGACGGCCATGGATTAAGCAAAGAGGATATAGGTAATGCGGGTGAACCCAATCCTTTTGCCTGTATGGCACATGTTTGGGACTTTATAGATCACCTGCCTATTAATAAGCGGCCATCCGAGCCAATCTTTTCCTATTACAATACACATCAGTGGGTTCAGAAAAGTCAAAAACTAGCTTCCTATACCTCAGAAGATGCCTCCGCCTCCAAAAAAATTAATGATGCGTGGGATATGTTTCGTTCATACACAGATCAAGTCGTGTTGCCTTGCATCCGCTATCACATACCAGCCGAAATATTCGCAAATCTTCATGTCGATAATATCATCAAAATAAGAGAAATAATCACGCTTACTCTTTTTATGGAAGAAATCATTCCTGATAAAAATTTCTCTGAAATTTTACAATTATCAGATAAATGGCATGAAAAACGTACTATTATGGATGCCGATATACGCACTGTTCCAAGTTATATTGGCGATTGGCCTGCATTGCTTGCAGACAGAGCCCCGCTCAAAGTTGAAGATACAATTGCTGAAGGCTGGACTATAAAAAACACCGCCAATGGAAAAGAGCTTCAGCATATAGGCGATCTGATGAACACCTGCATTGCTGGAAAAACGGAAGAGTGTGCTAATGGATTATATCATGTATTTACATTCTATAATCCGCAAAAGGAGCCTTCTTCTACATTGAGAGTATCTGTAATAAAGAAACCGGAACATGTTTCTGAGAATATTATTGCCATCGCCGATTCTCCTTACGCATTTCACATTGAAGATTATACAAATTTTGGAAATCGCCGCGATTTTTCAGAAGGAGATACAGCGGCGTATAACTGGCTGATACAACAACTGGAAACCGGCAAAATAAAAATTCAGGCTCATCCCAAAAAAGAAACCAACGATGAGTTTTTGAATATTCTTGCTATAGAAAGAATGGAACGGGTCATCGGATTCCCCCTGTTTTCATCCGATACAGAAATGCTTCATAACAATGCTTTTCATATATGGGGGCATGAAGCGCTTGAGCCGACGGATAATATTGTTTCCGTTTTACCCGGCGTTGAATTCAATCGCAAAACAGCATTAACTACACATACTTATCGCCATACCGGCCCGGATATTAGCAGCAAACATGGCAAATACATGGTGCCTGAAATATATCGTGGAACATCGGCGAAAACTTATCATTATGCCAGCGGGCAAGATAAGATGTTGCGCAGGATTCTGGCAGAAATGATAGGTGAAGAGCATCTACTTCCACCTGAACCATATGAATTACCATGGGGATTGCGCGTCAGCCAAACACCAGTAAATGAAATTGGGAACGCCAAGGAAAGTGCCGAACAACGCCGATAACTCAATAAAACTTTGTTGTTTACAGTAATCAACCCTTTGATTGAAGCGCCTTCATATAATTGCTGCGGGCTCTTGAAATCTCTTCGCAGAAGCCTCGTGAATTTGATGATTGGCCGCTGTCTGATATTTGTTTTTGTGTTATTACATTGGCCGTTTCAGGCTGGCTGGTACTATCACCTTGATATTGTTTGTTACGTTTTTTTATAGCAGGCGGCAAATCCTCATCTGCACAAGGTTTATATAACTGTGCAGCAACCCTTACTATTCTTTCACGTTCTTCAAGATATAAACCCTCTTCTAGCATGCTTTTCCAAACGGGTGTTCGCCAGACAGGCCCACTAAAACCACAAACTCCGGATCCGGCTCCTTTATACTCTTTATAGCCACCCCCTACCTTGTGGGTTAACTCCTTGCTAGAAACAACACCACTAATCTTTCCTTCTGTAAGCCCTAAAAGCTTGAGATGCGCTTTCTGCGCTTCCTCATAAAGTAATGGGGAAGCATGTTGCTGCTTCAATAACGTATCAATATGTTGCCTTGTATTATTGGCCAGATCTTTTGCAAATCCGTCTACATATTCCTGCGATATGTCCTTGCCAGCAACATAATTTTCTAATTTTGAAGAATCACCGTGATAATACGCCAGAAAGAATGCATTGAGATGATCCTGTTCAATAGAGGTGTGGTTTTTTATCTTTGAAAAATCGTTATCATAATACGCCGCAAGAAATGCAAGCACATGCTCATCTGTAATATCATCACATTTAACCATCGAGCCTCGATCCAGAACAACAGGAACATTGTGACCACTTTTGTCTTTTACAATTGCTATATTGCTTAGTTTGGGATCAAAGAAAAATTCTCCATCATCACACCACATATCCGCCACCAGGCGGCCGGTAAGCTCTTCGGTCCAATCTTTCAGGCGTTTTTTGAACTGGTTATTACCCTCATTCGCTTCTCGTCTAACGTAATGCTCTGCAATGCCATCATCGGATAATATCTCCGCCAATGTATGCACTTTTGGAAAAACTTTAATACAGTACTCATCATCCGCAGAACTGATTATATCTATAGGTTTTAATATATGTACATTTTCAATTCCTATATCCTCACGCTCAAGTCCGCTTGATACAATACGGATCATCTGATGATCGTTCGCTTCTAAAATAACAGCATCTGTACCTTGCTTGCTTATACGTGATACTCTTCTAAAACCCGCCTGTTTCAGGGGTCCGTAGACGGATGAAAATTCACGCTCTGACGCCATTATCGCAACTGTACTATTGGAACTAGGCGCATCTTCTTTATGAGAATTGGTAAGCCACACAACCGTTTTATCTACAGGATCAAACAAACTATAATCCGTAGGTAGAAAAGGTGAGTTGGCAGTTTGTTTCATAAAAACTTTCTTATCTTTTTATGTCTTGCTTGGAATAGTAAAGCATCTCTACACTTTATTACATTCCTCTACATTAGCCCACCTTATTCTTATGAAACTTATATGACGAAAAAACATTAATCATCTGATAAATATTACTTTTAATGGAATCCACCCTATCAATGTCCTTATGAGGGAATTGCACAAGATCCCTATAAAGCATTAGAAAAAATGCTTATTCTTTAATAAGAATAAAACGAAAATCCTTGTTTTTTAGTGTTTTTCTCCCTATCTCATCTAGATGCAAAAAAACTGGACCATAGATAGCTGGCGCGACCTGCCCATCAAACAGCAACCCTTATATCAAGATCAGGGGAAGCTTAAAGCGGTGGAAGAATCTCTGCGCACATTGCCGGGAATCGCATCACCCAGTGAAGCGCGTCACTTAAAGCGCGAACTCGCAATGGCATCGCAAGGTAAAGCATTCCTTTTACAAGGTGGCGACTGCGCTGAGAGCTTTGCTGAATTCAGCGAAGGCAATTTGCGCAACTTCTTCCGCGTAATCTTACAGATGACCGTAGCACTTATGTATGGTGCAGGCTGCCCTGTAGTCAAAGTAGGACGCATTGCCGGGCAATTTTCCAAACCGCGTTCCGACGCCATGGAAAAACAAGGCGGCATTGAACTGCCGAGTTACCGCGGCGACATGGTCAATGCCATGGAGTTTGATGACGAGGCGCGCGTGCCCGATCCTGAGCGCCTTCTGAAAGTCTATTATCAGTCGGGTGCTACGCTCAACTTTTTGCGTTCGCTTGCAAAGGGTGGCTATGCATCATTGCGCCAAATAAGCCGCTGGAATATGGATTTTGTCGCCACCTCCACACAGGGCAAGCGTTTTCACATGCTCGTGGATCGCATCAATGAATGTTTGAGCTTCATGGAAGCGTGCGGCCTGCCGCTGGATGATATGGAACAATTAAGCGAGGCAAGTTTCTATACTTCGCACGAAGCGCTTCTGCTTGGCTATGATTCAGCACTCACGCGCGTAGATGAAAGCGATGGCAAACCTTATGTGACTTCCGCCCATATGTTATGGATTGGCGATCGCACACGCTCGCCGGACGAAGCGCATGTAGAGTTCCTGCGCGGCGTGGCTAATCCCATCGGCATGAAGGTCGGGCCCTCCATGACCAAAGACGCGCTGCTTAATCTTTGCGATATCTTGAATCCTGATAATGAGCCGGGCCGCCTGACGCTCATCTCACGCATGGGGGCGGAGAAGATAGAAGATTTGCTGCCGCCGCTGGTGCGCGCAACACATGAAGCCGGCAAAGCCGTGGTGTGGTCGTGCGACCCTATGCATGGCAATACTATTAAATCCCCCAGCGGGATTAAAACACGCCGCTTCACCGATATACTTTCCGAAGTGCGCACCTTCTTTGCCATCCATAAACAAGAAGGTACGCACGGCGGCGGCGTGCATTTTGAAATGACCGGACAAGATGTCACGGAATGTTTAGGCGGCGCGCAAGCCATCTCAGAAATGCATCTTGCCGATCGTTATCACACGCATTGCGATCCGCGACTCAATGCATCGCAAAGTTTGGAACTCGCATTTCTCATCGCTGAAGAATTAAAAAAGAAAAAATAATTCCCCGTTTTTCTCTTTTGCATTTTTGTCACACTCAAATATGAAGTTATCGCTTTTTGCATTTTTCGTAAAATGCGATCCCGATGTTAATAGAAAATTTACACTTTGATGTTTTAACTGGTTGTGTTGTTTAACCTATAAAGGAGACTACCCATGTTAAAGAAAGCAAAAAAGAAAACAGCCGTTAAAAAAACCGCTGCTAAAAAAGTTGTTAAAAAAGTAGCTGCTAAAAAACCCGCTGCTAAAAAGATTGCAAAAAAAGCGACTAAAAAAGTTGTTGCTAAAAAGAGCTCCAAGCCTGCCATGAAGCTCGTTGCTAAAGCTGCTGCAGCCCGCAGAATTGCTGCATTCCGCGCTAAAATATAATATCAATAAACTCTCTTCATTGACTTAAGGGCTCTTCGGAGCCCTTATTTTTTTGCTTGTAGAAATACATCGCTAAGGATTAGGCATGAGAACATGGAATTTAATCTGACGCTTATTTTTATATGACTAAAAAACTTAATCTGATTTTTATGGGCACACCGGAATTTGCATTGCCAGCACTTGGCGCAATTCTGGAAGCAGGCCATAATATTATGGCAGTCTATACTGCATCACCGCGCCCGGCACATCGCGGGCAAAAAGAAACGTTGTCCCCGGTTCATCAATTTGCACTTTCAAAAAATCTGCCTGTCTATACACCGGCAACACTTAAGAATGCGGAAACGCAAACACAATTTAAGAATCATAATGCCGACGCGGCAATTGTTGCAGCCTATGGTTTGCTGTTACCACAAGCTATTCTTGACGGAACAAAAATGGGCTGCATCAATATTCATCCCTCTTTACTTCCGAGATGGCGCGGTGCAGCTCCCATTCAACGCACCATTATGGCGGGCGATAAAGAAACAGGCGTGGTGATCATGCAAATGAATGCCGGACTTGATACCGGTGATATGCTTGCCGTCCAGCATTTTACTATTCCTGATGGAACAAGTTCAGGCGGGCTGCATGATACACTTGCCAAAATTTCTGCATCTTTGCTTGTTTCAACTTTAGAGGATTTGCAGAAGGGAAAAATCATCCCCATTGCTCAACCCGCAGAAGGCATTACTTACGCACATAAAATAACAAAAACAGAAAGCCGCATTGACTGGAATGAAACTGCAGATTCCATTCGCCAGAAAATATTGGGGCTTAATCCATCTCCATGCGCTTATTTCATGTATCAGGGTGAAACTATCAAGATTCTTGATGCGCAATTAGCGCCGCCATCCACTTTAAAGCCAGGTACGGTCACAGATAATCAACTGACAATTGCCTGCGGAAAAAATTCCATCAGGACTGTAAAACTTCAGCGCCCTGGAAAAAAACCTATGATGTCTGCTGAATTTCTCCATGGCTATCCTATTCCTTCAGGAACCGTATTGGAATAATCATGGCACGATTTAAACTTACTGTTGAGTATGACGGCACGGGAATCTCCGGTTGGCAACGCCAGAATGATCAGATGAGCGTGCAGGAATATCTTGAAACCGCCTTGCAGAAATTATCGGGAGAACACACTAAAATAATTGCCGCAGGCCGCACGGATTCAGGCGTTCATGCTGTGGCGCAAGTAGTGCATGCCGATATTCAGAAAGAAATTACCCCTTATAACGTGATGCATGGCATCAATTTTTATCTAAGCCAACTCACTCCCCAGATTATCATACGAAAAGCCGAATTGGTGGATGATAGTTTTCATGCGCGGTTTTCAGCAACGGGACGCTCTTACTTTTATCGCATTATTAACAGGCAGGCCCGGCTTGCATTGGCGGCTAACCGCGCATGGCATATTCCTGAATTGCTCGATGCCAAGCTTATGCATGAAGCTGCGCAAATATTAATTGGCGATCACGATTTTACTACCTTCAGAAGCACGCAATGCCAATCGCTCTCTCCTTTAAAAACATTAGAAAGACTTGATGTCATACGTGAAGGAGAGGAAATTCATGTAACCACTTCCGCCCGCTCTTTTCTCCATCACCAGGTGCGCAATATGGTGGGAAGCCTAAGGCTTATCGGAAATAAAAAATGGACAATATCTGATTTAAAATCTGCCCTCGAAGCCAAAGATCGCCGCCGAGGCGGTGAGATGGCACCTGCACAGGGATTATACCTTATGGAGGTTCAGTATCCTTAGTATTTTAGCGCGAAGGGCATAAGATTACTGAGTTTATACCATTTTAGGATTTTTCTTGATTCCAGCAGGAAATAAATAGAATTTAGGAAAGAAAGAATTAATACAGATGCATGACAATTGTGACAAATTTATATCAAATTGTATCTATCTTTCTTATTGAATTTTAATGGTTTCTATATGAATCCCTCTATAAATTCCTATTGTGCTTTATCCTCAATTATGCTAAATTCTCTATTAGCTGGAATCTCCAGCGTTCTTGTTAATGTTGGGAACATTAGTAATTTTATTTATGTGTCCCGGCATGGTTCATTGTGAACCGTAACTTTATTATGAAAGGTTTACTTATGGTTAAATTTATAGCTCTTATGAATGACGAATCAGGTGCAACCGCTATCGAATATGGCTTGATTGCTGCCTTGATTTCAATTGCTGCCATTGGTGCAATGACTACACTTGGTACCAAACTGAGCACAACCTTCTCATCGGTAGCAAGCTCACTTTCTCGTTAATTTATTATTTAATCATAATATCTACGTTTAAATATTATGATTGTTTTGAGTTTTACTGAAAGATTAGTTTATGCATAAACTTATAGCTCTTTATAAAGACGAATCAGGTGCAACTGCTATTGAATACGGCCTCATCGCCGCGCTTATTTCTGTAGCTGCAATCGGTGCCATGACTACGGTAGGCACTAAGCTAAGCACCACGTTCTCGTCCGTTGGCGGCAAACTAAGCCGTTAATATAGTTCTTTCGATAATACCCTGCCCCGCAATGCGTGGCAGGGTATTTTATTTCCACATAGTTATTTTATAAATGCCCCGTTATAATCAGATTGATTATTTTATATTTATTCAGGTTAGTAATTATGGGTATAGCTATTAGAATTTTAAAAGATGAGTCGGGTGCAACTGCTATTGAATACGCACTTATTGCCGGACTCATTTCCATTGCTGCCATTGCCTCGATGACTGTCTTTGGAACCAAGACAAGTACTACATTCTCTTCGGTTGGCAGTAAATTAAGCCGCTAACTATCTCTCTGCTGCAATACTCCAACCTCTGCACTATTTTAGTGTGAGTAAGAACAGCTGCATAATTTGATTGATGTGCAAGAGCGTTGGCATCTATGATGAACGCCAATATATAATTTGTCAGAGTAAAGCGGTGCTCTCCTTGCAAAAGAAAATATTACTGGCGCTTGCAGCTTTCTTAATCTTCCAGGCAATTGCTAATCTCATCAAATATTTCCTTGAGTTAAGGGATGGCGGCAATTTTGGCGCCGACTTTATTGTTTTCTGGCATGCTGGACAACACGTCTATCAAAAACAATTTTTAAACTTTTACGATACTGCCCTGTGGCAGAAAATTCTCAATAACCAAAGTCTTTATACGGCTTATCCTTTCCAGCCTTTTGCCTATCCTCCTACTATAGCGCTGCTGTTATGGCCTCTGGGAACACTCAGCTATAATACCGCCGTCGCCCTGTGGACGGTAATTCCACTAATATTATATTATGCTCTGTTGTTTCTCTTCGTAAAACCGACATTGAGAGATACGGATAAAACGACACGTAATTATATATATCTGCTGGTAGCAGCGAGTATGCTGCCTGCTATTTCCGCCAATATGTTTACAGGCCAGATTGGCACATGGATGGGGGTGTTATTCCTTGGATTCTTTTATTACGAAAGACGTTATCCGGTTATAGCTGGCCTGTGTATTGGTTTGATAGCGATTAAACCCCAGCTGACGCCGCTGCTTCCTTTCGCGCTTATCGCATCATCCCGGTGGCGTATTATTCTTACTGCTGCTTGCCTTATTATTACCATGATTGTTGTGACAACCGCATGGTTAAGCATACCTATTTGGGCCGATTATATGCACATGTCCGTGATATTCAGTGGGCTCATAAATAATAATGCACACTGGATCGGCAAGCTGGCCCCTGGGCCCTATATTGCCTTGCACGGATTAGGAGTGCCCGTTTCACTTGCAATAACCATACAAGGCATCATCTCGCTTGTTGCAGTGGCTGCCATTATTCAAGTATATCGCGATAAAAACAGCAATCAGAATATTCGTCAGGCGCTGCTTGCAGCCGGCATCCTGCTCGTTCCCCCATACAGCATGTGCTACGATACGCCTATACTGGCAGTAGCCCTATTGCCATTGCTGGCCTATGCCTGGCAGAAGGGCCTGGATAACCTGCTCGAAGTTATTGCCGTCATGGCTATAATCATTATGCCTTATGCACAGCCGCTGCTCTATAAGATAAACATCCCGTTTGGCACACTATCCCTGCTGCTGCTGTTTGCCGCATTATACCGCAAATATATCAATGAAAAAAGAGGTGGAAATACCGCTTATGCGTTTTCTACCGCATC
>Ga0206890_1022_pt1 | contig 47063 bp, 41 predicted proteins | sample Alteio_BWOrgHeat_58_FD_152960 | JGI IMG/M metagenome (GOLD analysis project Ga0206890, IMG submission 152960) | Enriched cells from forest soil in Barre Woods Harvard Forest LTER site, Petersham, Massachusetts, United States - Alteio_BWOrgHeat_Nextera6 ... | reverse complement strand
GCCTTTCTGAAATGGCGTGCGCACCACCATTTTTACAAGATCGCTGGCCTGGCCAGGATTGGCAGGCACCATATCTTCCAAAAGAAGGTATTTGGGCCAGGGCTGAATATCCAGCATGTCCGGTTTTATAATGGCGCCAATGGGTATATCTTGCTTGGCTGTATAAATATCAATGGTTGGCACCTCTTTAACCTGTACCTGAGGCGTAACAACGGGAATATCGCGGCTGGAATCCTTAGAAGTGAAGTGCATAGTGATAAAAAAAGCACCTGCGGCGAACGCGATCGCAACAAACATAATAATCAAGCGCATTGTTTTAAGACCTCACACATTTGAATCCCGTCGCCAGATTTAGAGACGTTAAACTTTATAACCAATAAACAATAACATTCAAACCAAAAATCACTCTCATAATATAGATAATGAAATATGCATATAAGTAAAGCAGCAAAAGATACAGCTGAAAATTATGCTTACGATGGATGCATAAATAACAGAAAAGGCGTGAATGTGAATTCACGCCTTTTCCAGATGATTCTTAATTTGCCTTAAAGACTGTAATGTCTCCAGGCTATCACCAAAAGGTAAATTAAGATGCTACCTTCAAATTTACAGCCGAAGATTTGCCTTTTTCCATGGCAACTTCGAATTCAACACGCTGACCTTCCATCAGTGTGCGCAGGCCAGCTTTCTGGACAGCGGAGATGTGTACGAAAACGTCTTTCGAACCATCTTCTGGCTGAACGAAGCCGTAGCCTTTAATTGTATTGAACCATTTTACGATACCGGTAGCCATAATAAAAACCTCTCGATTCGAGTTAAACATTGGGACAAACAAGGCTGGGCGTTTGTCGTCAATGCTAGAAAGAGAGGCAGAAAGGCTAGGCTCCCGGCTACTATTCCTGCAAGTCGAAAAAGCGACCGCATTATTCATCCGACCGCGACACAAGGCTAGGCTCACGACACGGACCGCCTTCTTTATAACAGCAAAAAGGCCTTAAGGGAAGGATTTTCTGGCTCACTGCATTAGAAACGCCGGTTTTGACTACATAAATTGTTCTTTAATGATGCGTTCTTCGAGATTATGTTCCGGGTCAAAGAGCAGCTTAATAGAGGTTTTTTGCTGTTCATGCACCGCTACCGATACTACGTCCCTTACCTCAGTAAAGTCGGCAACAGCGCTCACCGGGCGTTTTTCAGGGTCCAACACTTCGAATGTTACCGAAGAGTTATGATTTAATAAAGCGCCCTTCCAGTGGCGCGGCCTGAAAGGCGATAAGGGGGTAAGGGCAATAATATTGGAACCCAGCGGAATAATGGGGCCGCCGGCAGAGCTGTTATAGGCTGTACTGCCTGCGGGTGTGGAAACCAGTACGCCGTCTGAGGTCATTTCAGGAATGCGCACCACATGATCCACCGTAATACGGATTTTAGCAGCCTGCCGGCTTTGGCGGAACAGCGAAACTTCGTTAATAGCCAGCAATTCATAATCTTTGCCGTGCAGGTTGCGGGCATACATTCTGAGGGGATGCAGCAAATGGCTGCGTGCGTCTTCAATCCGCCCGGTAAGCCGGTTGGGTGAGTAACTGTTCATAAGAAACCCGACAGTGCCGCAATTCATCCCGTAAAACGGAATATTGCGCGCCATATAATGGTGCATGGCCTGCAGCATGAATCCGTCGCCTCCAAGGACCACAATGACGTCTGCAGCATCTCCCGCATCGCCTCGCCGCTTCTTCGTAACATCGACAATAGTATAGTGCTTGGCAATTTCATGATAGGCTGTCTGCGCTATCTTGGTGCTGTCGGCGATGCATGCTATCTGTAATGGCTTGGTCATAATAACTCTGATATATCAGTGTAGAACATGGACTATACACGAAACTGGCTCAAGCGAAATCCAGAAAATTTTCCGGTCGCCTCCTGGCTGCTGCCCAAAGCTGCGCGGGCGCCGATTCTTGCATTCTATGCGTTTGCCCGTGGCGCTGATGAGATTGCCGATGATATTCACATGTCAGCAGAGCAGCGTCAGCACGCTTTATTGTCACTGGAAATGACGTTAATGGCTGGCGAAGGCAAGCTGCCGGAATTTGCAAAAGAATATAGCATGCTTATACTGCAATACCCGCCGTTGCTTTCTTACGGCCGCGATTTGCTTTCGGCGTTTGTACAAGATACGGTCAAAACCCGTTATCACGATTACAATGATCTCATTGATTACTGCCAGCGCTCAGCTGCTCCGGTGGGGCGCGCAGTTTTAACCTTGTGCGGTGAGAAAGCGGTTAATCTGGCGGCATCGGATGCGCTTTGCAATGCATTGCAGATACTCAATCACATTCAGGATTGCAGCGATGATTATGTCAACCGCGATCGCGTGTATTTGCCGCTGGCCTGGTTTGCGCTTTCCAAAATTACCGTGGCGGCGCTTGCTGCATCTGAGGCAAGCCTGCAACTCAGGCAGGTTATTGATCACGGGCTTGATAATTGCGATCAATTGCTTACAAAGGCAAAACCGCTTTTCAAGACGATTGAAGATAAAAGACTCCGTAAAGAAATCAGGCTCATTTATCTGCTGGCGCAAAAATTAAGCGCCCGCTTGCGTAAGCACGATCCATTGCAATCCAAAATAAGAGTGGGAAAATTAACCGTAATGTGGTGCACGGCCAAAGCCCTGATTTCTGTATGAAAAAAGACAATGGAGTTTCCGCCAGTTCTTTTCACCTGCCTCTGAGGTTCTTATTGCCCGTCCAAAGACGGGCAATGCACATCCTCTATGATTTCTGCCGTGAAGCGGATGATGCCGTAGACAATATCGCCAGCAAAGATGATGCTGTCTTGCGGCTTATAGGGCTGCGCCAGCGCATCCATGTACTATATTCCTCCGGAAACGTAGCCGATCCTTTGCATGATATTATTGAAAGCTTTGCCCTCAAGCGGGAATACTTTGAGTCCATACTGGATGGTATGGAAATGGATGTAAAAGGACAAATGCTCAAACCTGATTTACTGACACTTCAATTATATTGTTACCGGGTGGCAGGTTGTGTTGGTTTGCTGTCTTTGGCTATTTTTGGCGTTAAAGATATAGCAGCAGAAATGTTTGCTGTTGCGCTGGGTCATGCCTTGCAGCTCACCAATATTTTGCGTGATGTTCAGGAAGATGCAGCGCGCGGAAGGCTATATCTGCCCCTGGAATGGCTGCAGGGGGAAGGGGCTGCAGGGCTCATGCCGGATACGTTGAAGGATTATGCCAAAGCGGTGGAAGCGGTCTGCAAAAGGCTGGCTGTTCTGGCCCAGGAATATTTTGCTGAAGCTGAACGATTGAGTCATCAATGCAACCAGCGTCGTTTATTGCCTGCCTTGCTGATGCGTGATGTATATTTTGCCTATTTGCAGAGGATGTGCGCGCATGAGTATTTCCTGCAGCGGCGCATGATGCGATTGGGATTTTGGCAGAAGATTACTATCACCATTAATGCTATGCGGTATAGCTGGCCTTTAAGGTCTGCCGGGAATACCACCAGCTGAGCCTATATCTGCCCCTCCTGGTTTAATATCGGGGATAGTATGAAGTTTTTTCGGATTATGCACCTGCAATAGCCCCGGTTGCTCTGGGGATTGCATATGCCCCGCCATATCAAACGCAAGCGTATGCAGATGCGCATATGCCCCCTTGTGCAGGGTCAATCCCTTTTCCAGCATGGCAATGCCGCGATATTTATCCATATCGGTAATAATCTCGGTGCGGTAAGACCCGTCGCTATTTGCACGAAGCACTTTAAAATCGCTGGAATAGTGTTTTTGCGGCGTGTGTAAATATTTTTTCCAGGCTTCCGCAATCGGCCAGTTGGTGTCTAATATTTTTGTTAGGGTTTTGTTTAACTCAGCATCCTTCTTGCCGTAAAGTGCATGAAGCGTATTTGCATCCATATTGGCAGCGTAAGCAATAATACGTTCTTTGCCGGGTTCTGCAAGAGCGTCGAACATAATATGGCGATCGACATATTTATTGCGCATGGCGTCGCTGGTGGATACGGGAAAGTCTTTGTGCGTTGACATACTCACCTGGGGAATTACTGCACGCAATTTTTCGGCAAAACGTGCCCAGGCACGCCCCATACTGTCATCGATAGTTCGTCCCTGCTTTTCTAATGTTGCGCGTTTTTTAGGGTTATGCACATACAAAGGAGCGGCTGCAGCCAGTACGGTAGTTTTGTAGCCTGCCTGCTTAAAGGATTTTAATATCTGATCATATTTGCCCTTAAAGGGAATATCTGTGCCCTTAAAGGGAGAGCCTGTGCCGTCAAGAAAGAAGTCAAACTTGCCTTCTCTTGCCCGCTTGGTGGTAAGCGCGCGGATGGTTTTTCCAAATTGTTCGAATCTTTTATAGTCATCACCATGGTGATTGGCGCCTAAGAAGAGCCAGAATTGATCGCATTTCCTACGGACGGCATCAAGTGAAGCTACAACTAAGTGTTTTGCTCTTTTCTCGCCCAACTCTTCGCATGCCGCTTTTAATGTAAATGTTTTGTGCGAGGCAGAGCCACCACCGGAAGAATAGGCATTGGGGGATGTGGCTGGCGGTTCTTTAAGTGCTACAGTCTCCTCCGCTCCGTTTTTAATGGTAAGTACAAATTCCTTGTCGGTGATTGCCCGGATGCGCGGTAATTGCAGGCAGAGATTTGGTTCGGCTTTTTCAATCAGCGCCAGAATATCTGGCGAAGCGTGTTTTTTAAGATCCTCTATTTTTTTGTGCACGTTCTGTTTTATTTGGTTCTGTATGCTCTCTTTCTTTGTTGGGTTAATCTCCGTATTATCAGTGATGCCTGGAGGATAAAAATCAGTAAAATCTTGCATATGGTTTTCACTCAGGAAACGCATAAATCGTGTGAGTTCACTATTTTCACCATCCATCCGCAGGCCGGTGAGTAAATCTACATCCAAACACACAAGCTTATTATCGCAACCGGCGGTTTTTCTGCCGTCAATAGTATCTTTTGCAGGTAGATCAATCAGCTTCATTTTTAATTCCTGGACTGGAGATAGGGTGGGTTTTTGAAAGGGACGAGTAATAACAAGAGTATCGCCGGGTGCTTTTGGATGTTCTACGTCTATGATGGGGATGGCGGGTAATGTTGTTTTTATACAGGAACCTAAATATAATGTACTTGTCGGCAAATTAACGGGAACGGTATCAGGATTGCGTCCGCTATCCAGATGTTGTGTGATTTTGGCTGTTGTTTCTCTGCTGCAAAGAACCAGGCGGCCTGTCTGCGTAACCAGGCATTCTTTATCAAATACTTTATAGCTTAGAAAACGTAGTCCTCCGATGGTTACAAAAGAAGAAGGAGGATTAGCCCATCGTGCAGCAGGAGCATTTAATTCCTTGGGGAAAATGGCTTCTTCTGCGCGCTTGCCCATATCTTTTTGCGAAGCGTCCGCACGGCTGAAATCAACGCCATAGGGGAAAATCTCTTTGCCTTTTTCGCCGCGCCCTATTTCGGTCAGCAATACGCCCAATGCGAATTCCGCATGCGATAAGGGGCTGCGCTCATTTGTGACCAGAGTATTATATAATTCTGCTGTTGCCTGCGCAAAATGATTGCGTATCCCCTGTTTCATCTGGCCATGCCGATCGTAATATGTGTCGGCAAACTTATGAAATAGTGTTGATAAATATTGCAAATCCTCACCTTTTAGCTTGGCGGTATTTTCCGCCTGCCAGCTTTCTTTAGTATCCGTACATTGCTTATGATCACGGTGAACATACCGGTAAATCCCCAGAAAAGTATTATATAGATTATCGCCGACCTCTCTGTTGGTCTTGCCACCGTCGGGAGGGCTGGCGGATATTATATCCCTATTGCTGATAAGGTGATGATCAAGGAAATACACGGCGCGCGCCGCTGATTCAGTAACGGCGATGTCTTGAAGCGTGGTGCGTTCTGTAGAGGTGGCGGTCATTATATAATACTAGGTGCAGTCGATTATTTTCAGAGTAATGATAGCGGGAGAAAGTAAACTTTCTCTTAAGGAAAATGCTAAATAATGTGGGTATTCTAGGCTGTCTGCCTGATAAGGGCGATAATATAGGAAAGGTTGTCGATATTTTTGCCGGACGATTGGGAAATCAGGTTCTGCACCAGAAGGTTGGAGTCTATTTTCTGCCCCGTGCGCTGCATGTCGGCCACGATGCTGAGCAATAATTTACAGGCGCCGAAAAATTTATCCGGCAGGGCTGCTTTACCGTAGAGCGCCTTAAAACCCAAGCCCCCTTTATCATGAATAAGAAGCTGCGCGTTACGGACCGGTATGTTCGACAGGCGCGCCAGGCTGGTTTCAAAGAAGTAAAGATTGCCACGGCAGAGCGAGGTTAGAATAATGGAAGGCGTAAGCCTGCCAAAGGCCTGCAGCTGATCGACGAGTTTTTCAACCTCGTGCGTATGCTGGCCGTCAATCAGCTTAAGAGTGGCGACTTCGCGGGTTTTCTCCGCCTCATGGGCAATGGCAGTTGCGGAAATATTGTAATGATTGCGCAACCTGTCAGCGAGCGTATCCGATACCAGCGAAATCACTTTTTCCACTATAGTAACCGGCAATCCAGGCCGTTCGGCAACCGCGTCCATTACGTCTTTGATCTTACTGTGGTCGCGAATAATATTCTGATATAAAGATTCCGGTATCAATGCGCCAAGATTCTTTAACAATTGAGAGATTATTGTGGAATTCCGCGTCTCAACCAGCGCAATGGATATGGGCTCAGATACATGTTTGCGCCTTGCGATTGCAGAGAGTTTATTGGCATGTTTCGCGCTGTGAATTAGGGCAATTAAATCATTGTCCGTCAATAGGGTTGAATATTCAATGATAGGCAGTGCCACGCTGTCAGCGTCACGCGCTAAAGCAATAATGATATCACGCGGTATATTGGGGTTGTCTTTGAGCATCATTGCAAGCGTCTCGCGCACGCTTATCTCAGTATCTTTTACCAACAGACGAAAAACCTGTTCGGCCAGCTGCAGTTCATTCTGACTGTATTTCTTTTTGTTGTGGCTCTCCGCAATTTTTTTAAGCACGTCAATGCGAACGTCGGGGGTTTCTTCCGTCAGCAGACGTTCCACATCATGTGCGTCAAGTTCCAGCGCGTTATGGGGGAGATTAATAGACGGGTGCTGCATCACGCGCAATATTCTGGATAAGGGTGAGTAGATAATCCATATACTCTATCTTGCGTGCAGCGTCATCCTGTAAAAGTCGATTTGCCAGACGCTGCCTGAAATCATTGCGCTGATATCTCCCATAACTTGTTTCTTCCAACACTACTTTCAGCAAATATTTTGTGGCTGCAAACAGTTCCATCGGCAGGCAGCTTGTTTTATAAAGGGATTCAAATCCGTTATTGCTTTGATCGAGAATGAGTAATTGTGTATTGATGATTGAGATGTCTGAAAGTTTTGCCATGGCGTGTTCAAAGAAACGCATGTCGCCCAGGCATAGGGAACGGATAATAATCGATAAAGTAAGCCTGCCCGTTTGGTAAAGCTGGTTCACCAATTTGGCGATATCCATCGTCTGCATATCAGTGTCAACCAGTCCAAGCGTGGCAAGTTCGCGCACGTCTTTGGTGGTATTGTCTGCAATCTGCAGTGAGAGTTTATACTGCTGTGTCAGCACCTTTTTCATTTCGTCGGATACGGCTACAAACAGTTTTTCCGCGAGTGTTACTGGTAATCCGCCGCGCTTTACCATTAATTCAAGAATCGAAGCATTGTCGGCGCATGATGTATAGATATGGCCCAGCTCCTTTTCGTCGATGCTGGCGCTTTTGTTGCTCAGTAATGTTTCAATAACCGTGACATTCGATTTTTGCAGTAAAGCCTCTGATAATTCATGCGATACGGTTTCACGGCGCGCAATAGTCGACATTACGGTAACATCCTGCGTGCTTTGGGTGATTGCTATGAGATCGTCTTCGGTAAGGACATAAGAATTCTCCAGCACCTGAACGGCAACTTCCGTCACATCTTTAGCAAGTTTAAGGATGACATCATGAGGCGCGTCCATGCTATGGGCAAGATGGGTGCTTAGCATCTTGCGGACTTTTACTTCGGCATCATTAAGCAGCAGGCGAAAAATCTCCACCGCAATTTTTTTTTCGCTGGCGCTGAAGCCGCCTTCGGAGAATCCAGACGCTACTTTTTGCGCGACTTCGATGCGCGCCTCGTGAGAGGGTTCTGCAACTAATTTATGGAGGTCGCTTAATTGAATGGCCATAATTAAAATGGTAACAAGTTATCTCGCGATTTAATATAAAATTATACACAAGTTTTAGTTAATAATTGGTTAATTCATGGGGTATTTGCTTAATAAATTAATTTTTAATCTTTTTCTCTTAAGAGGTTGTATATAGAGTATTATGCAATGGGTTTATGTGGTATTGGTAGTGGGCCGTCATTGCATTAAGATGATAAACTGAAAAGGAATACAGCAGTGGATAAAATCTATCCTGATGCGCGCGCTGCGCTGCAAGGGTTATTGTCTGATGGAATAACCATTATGGCGGGGGGGTTCGGGCTGTGCGGCATTCCCGAACATTCGATTCTGGCCATTCATGATTCCGGCGTCAAAAACCTGACCGTTATCAGTAATAATTGCGGTGTCGATGATTTCGGGTTGGGGATATTGCTTGCCACCCGCCAGATCAAGAAGATGCTTTCGTCTTATGTAGGTGAAAACAAGACATTCGAGCGTCAATATCTTGCAGGCGAACTGGAACTTGAATTTAACCCGCAAGGCACGCTTGCCGAACGCATACGCGCAGGTGGCGCCGGCATTCCGGCGTTCTATACCAAAACCGGTGTCGGCACCATTGTGGCCGATGGTAAGGAAACACGGGAATTTAACGGCGAGATGTATGTGATGGAAAAAGGGCTGGTAGCCGATATCGCCATTGTAAAGGCATGGAAAGCGGATACATCAGGCAATCTAGTGTATCATAAAACCGCGCGTAATTTTAATCCGATTATGGCCACCGCCGGCAAGATAACCATTGCCGAAGTGGAAGAGCTGGTGGAGCCCGGCATGCTTGATCCTGCCACGATCCATACCCCCGGTATTTTTGTGCAGCGCTTATTTGTCGGAACGCATTATGAAAAACGCATTGAGAACCGTACAGTGAGGGAGAAATAATATGGCCTGGTCCCGTGACGATATGTGCAAGCGCGCCGCCCAGGAACTCCATGATGGTGCTTACGTTAATCTGGGTATTGGCATGCCAACAATGGTTGCGAATTTTGTGCCCAAGGGCATGCATGTAACCTTGCAGAGCGAGAACGGAATGTTGGGCATGGGCCCTTTTCCCTTGCCAGAGGAAATTGATCCCGATCTTATCAATGCCGGAAAACAGACCATCACAGCGCTTCCTGACAGCAGTTATTTTGACAGCGCTACGTCATTTGGCATGATCCGCGGCGGTCATATAGATCTCGCCATACTGGGTGCGTTGCAGGTATCAGGGCAGGGTGATTTAGCCAACTGGATGGTGCCTGGTAAAATGGTCAAGGGCATGGGCGGCGCGATGGATTTGGTGGCAGGCGTTAAGAAAATCGTTGTGCTCATGGAACATAATGCCAAAGACGGCAGCCCTAAGCTTGTCAATGCATGTACCTTGCCGCTTACCGGCGTGCGTGTAGTGGATATGATAATCAGTGAACTGGGTGTCTTTGTAATCGAGAATGAAAAACTTAAGCTGATTGAAACAGCGCCCGGCATTACTCTGGAAGACATAAAAAAACGGACGGAATCTCCATTTGAAGTGGCAAATGGAATATAATCTTTACTTATAATTCCCCTATGAAAGAGCGCGGCGTATTTCACATTATTGCGCTTATTTCCGCCCTCATCTTATGGGCGTTCATTTTTTTCTGTGCCGGGCTGATGGGCGCGCAGAGCGATATGTTTGCGCGCGGCTGGAACGCGTTTACGTCAGGCGAATTGCAAGCGGAACTTTTGCCTTATGCTAAAGATTCTTTTGATAAACAGCTGACCGTTTGGAAAACCGCGCCGGACGCTTTGCAAGGCGGCGCATTGTTAATTGGGTCGCATTACAGCCAGAACCCGGCCTTGCTGCTGGTAAACGATGAAGGCAAAATCCTGCATCAATGGCGGGTGGAAAAGAAAATTGTTAATCCTGAACTTACTCCATGGTGGGGGACGATAGAGCATCCCGATGTTTTTGCCATTGATGATGCGCATCTTTTACCGCAGGGCGATGTTATATTCATCCAGGATTTTCGTGATCTGCAGAATTATCGCGGCCAGCGGCTGGCGCGCATGGATAAGGATTCACATATACTCTGGCAGGTGCCAGGGTTCTTTCATCATGAATTTGATATTGCCGGGGATCCGCAGAGAATTTATGCCATGGCGTCGCATATGCGTGACGAATTGCCCGTTATTGGTCCCAAACACAGCAATGTCCGTTACCTGGAAGATAGAATTGAAGTCTATACGATGGACGGAAAGAAAATAGATTCCTGGTCGATCATCGATGCATTCGCCCATTCACCTTACCGCAGCATGCTTTCCTCATTTGAAATTGACGTGCGCGATTTGCAGCGCGTGAAAATGCCTGACGGAAGAGTGCTGTATGATATGCTCCATCTCAATTCCCTGCAGCATCTAAACGAAGCGCAGGCAAAATCTTTGCCTTTTGCCAGGGCGGGCGATTTACTGATTTCCTTGCGCGGGCTTAATACGCTGGCGGTGTTTCGCCCCGATACCAATCAGATTGTCTGGGCCATGCAGGGTGTATGGCGGCATCAGCATATGGCACGCGTCATGGATGATGGCAAATTATGCGTGTACGATAATGACGGCAGTCGCGTATTGACATTTCCCAAAGATAAAACGCCTACAGAAGAACCGCAATCGCGCGTGATATGCGTCAATCCGGTTAATAACCAGGTGGATGAAATATATGCTTCACCGCTGCTGCACAGTTTCTGGCGGGGGTATTATGTTAAGCTGGCGGACAGCTCCTGGATTATTTCTTCCTCGGAGCAATCGCGTGTTGTGGTGTTGTCTCCCGAGAAGAATATACTATGGGAATTGCGAGGCGTGCCTGATCGCGATATGCAAAAAATTCCTTATCGCAAACAGATAAGTACCGTGCGTTACTATCCTGCTTCAGCGCTGCAATTTCTTAACCCCTAAGGGAACGGTCATGATTTCTCGTTTTATTGCCATAGTATTGCTCATGAATATGGTGCTGGATCCTTTTGCCGCACAGGCTTACCTCCTGCCATTGATAGGGGCGGGAGGCGCTATAATCAGCATGCTGATTGGTGTTTTTGCCGCTGTTTGCTCCGCACTTTTTTTAGTGTTTTACAGTATACGCCGCAAAATACGCCGCCTTTTCAAGAAAGAAGATATAAACAGTACGCAATCCAAGTTAGATCATAAAGATACGCAATGAACCTGCAGCATTATCCGTATCAATTACTGGCAAAGTGGATAGCGGATGATCCCGAAGCCTGGATTGCTTTAGGCAATATTGAAACGCGCATGCTGGCACGCAATTTGTTGCCAGTGGCGTCGCCGGTCTATGTGACGGGTCTGGCGCGTGCCGGCACGACTATATTGACCGAAGCGATTGCATCTCACCCGGAGATTGCCACCCATACCTACCGCGATTTCCCCTGTATTTTTACACCCTATATATGGAACCGGTTGCTTGGGGTGTTTGATTGGGTGCCGCATCGCAGCGCGCCCCAGGAGCGCGCTCATAAAGACGGTATTATGGTGACCCCGCAAAGCCCCGAAGCGATGGAAGAAGCATTATGGATGGCATTTTTCAAGCAATTGCATGATGAGAATCATCCGGCAGTGCTAGGCCCGCAAACCAGCAATCCGGCATTTGCCGCTTTTTACCGCGAGCATATTCAGAAACTGCTGCATGTCCGCAAAAAGCCGCGCTACGCTGCCAAGGCAAATTATAATATTACGCGCATTGCCTATATTCTGAGCCTCTTTCCTGATGCGCAGTTTGTCATTGTCGTGCGCCATCCCGAAGCGCTGGTCTGGTCGTTATACCAGAAGGATATATTATTCTGCGCAGAGCAGGAGCGCGATCCGGCGACACTTACGCATATGGATAGGGCAGGGCATTTCGAATTCGGCAAACACCGCACGCTTATTCATACCGGCGATGATGCGGCAATCGCTTCAATTCAAACTTGTTTTGCAGATGGTGACGATATCCGTGCCTGGGCGCGCTATTGGGCAATGATGCATGCTTATATCAAGCGGGTATCCAGTGTTTCACCCAATATTCTTATCGTGCGCCATGAAGATCTTTGCCAGGCGCCGCATGCAAAAATGCAGGAAATATTCACCCATTGCCAACTCGACTATAATGACGCGATGTTAAATGCCTCTGCAGGGAATTTACGCGAAGCAAAAATGCCCACACTTTCCGAAGAGGTGCGGGCGGTTATTTGCGAAGAAACAAAGAGCGCAGCGCAGGCGTTCGATTACAGTTTCCGCTGAGTTATTGAGAGCAGATTATATCTCAAATGTAGCGTCGACTTCGACAGCGACACCAAAGGGCAGCTCGCTGACACCTACTGCGAAGCGCGCATGCTTGCCGTTATCGCCGAATAATGCGACCATCAAATCAGACGCGCCATTTGCCACTTTGGGCTGATCAGTGAACCCGGCAGCGGAGCTCACAAACACACCCAGGCGAATCAGGCGTTTGACTTTACCCAAATCACCACCCAGCGCATTTTTGAGATGCGATATGATATTGAGTACGCAAAGCTTGGCGCATTCCTGGCCCTGTTCAATGGTGATGGCTTCGCCCAATTTGCCTAAAAATTGCGGTTTGCCGTCTTTCATGGGAAGCGTGCCTGAAAAATACACCAGATTGCCCGAAATGACGTATGGCACATAATTGGCAGCGGGCATGCTGACGGTGGCGAGCGTAAGACCGAGCGAAGAAAGTTTTGCATCAACAGACATGGGAAACCCTCACATAAAATAAAATGAATACGCACCATAAAAGAGCGCGCAGCATGTGGCAAGGACGATATATGTTTGTGTCTAGCTTCTGTAGAGAAGTATGTGCTAAATTAAATAACGTATCTGTAAATGAGGTTAAGGTAGGTATGAGCCGGACGGACACAATAAAAATCTTCGCAGGGCTTGTCCTATTGGGATTTGCCGCATACATGCAGTTTATCACCGGCTTTGTGGGTGATAAGGATATGGAGCTTGCGCTTGCGCGCATGTGGGTGGACGGTAAAAAATTATATGTGGATATTTTTGCCGTAAGCCCGCCTTTGATTTTCTGGATTTATGCACTGCCGGTAGTGCTTTCCCATTATGTAAGTTTTTTAAAAGATTACCAGCTGCTGGTACTTATGGGGTTGGCCACAGCAGTGTTATCCATAGCTATTTCCACCTGGCTGATAAGCCGCCATCCGGCATTTGCAGGCAACAGGAAGAAGATTAGCGAGTTTATAGCGCTAACTTGCTTTGTATTTATTTTCTGGACAAGTCCCACATATTTTTTTGACCGTGAGCATATTTTATTGCTGCTCATTTTCCCTTATATTATCCGTCTTCTTCCATCGCTGCATTCCCTTCGCATATCGATATCTTTAAGAATGCTTATAGGGTGCATGGCAGGCATTGGTTTTTGTATGAAGCCCCACTGTGCCATACTTTGGACAGGGATACAGATAGTATGTTTTTTACGGCAGCGCTCAGGACGCATATTTTCCAGCATCGAGAATATTTGCATTTACAGCGTCGGCGCACTGTATATTTTTTCGGTCTGGCGCTTCACCCCTGAATATATTTATATCATCATGCCCATGGCAATGGTAACCTATTCCGCTGCCAATGAAAGAATGGGCGGACTTTATTATTGCGCTGTAGCGTTCCTTGCGTTTGCAGTTACTTTTGTGGATTTCCGTCTGCGCTATACATCGCCATACCGGAAAGATATTTTGTATTTCGTTGGGTTGCTTCCTTTTTTCTTACTTTATGCACTCACCAATAATGGCTGGGGATATACCTATAATCCTCTTATCAGTTTCATTCTCATCACTACCGGTTGGGTATGGTGGGAGTATAGTTATTTGAGAAAAGACTATATAGCACGCGGATTACCTGCCACGCAATTTGCGCAAGGATCGTTTGCCTGCATGACTAATTTTACGGTCAATGCGGCGTTAACACTGTTTGTTTTTATCCAACTGCTTACCTTCAACTGTAATGACTATACGGACCGGTGCAAACAGGATGATGCGGTAGTGCGGGAAATTTCCAGTGATAGCCAGATACATTCATTTGGCACGATTTCCGGAGATTTTGGCACATGGTCATGGCTTAGCAGAGAGCTGGGCGCACGATGGGAAACGCGGTTCAATCACTTATGGATGCTCTCTAAATTCATTGTCTCGGATGCAGAATTTAAAACGAAGCACCAATGGATTCTGGATTATGTAGGCAATGCCATGGCACAGGATTTGGAGGAGAGAAAGCCCGATATTGTATTTGTCGATCACAACCCTGAATTTTTACATACCGATAAACATATAGATTTGCTGTCGTATTTTATGGCCTATCCACGCTTTGCTAAAGCATGGCAGCATTACCGCTATGTGCATACGATTGGTTCATGCGATAAGCATAAAAATACAGCGACCTTATTTCCCTGGATGTGGCAGACACAGAGCTCTGAAACTATAAATATGCCGGCTTCTGCAGCCAGCCTGCCCATAACGACAACGGAAAAAGGTAAAGCCGCTTGCGGTCTGTTTGATGTTTACCGCCGGGTATCTGCGAATTAATTATGCAAAAAGGATAACAAGTGCGGTTTGAAAGAATTTTATCTCTGGCGGTGTTATTGTTATTTGCTGTTTCGGCCTATATGCATATTATTAGCGCACATGAAGGGGCCAGGGATTGGTTGTTGCTGGCTGCGCGCATGTGGCTTGGCGGCAAGAAATTATATGTGGATATTTTTGAGGTCAATCCCCCTTTAATTTTCTGGATATATGCGCTGCCTGCTTATATTGCCTTGCATCTGCGTTTTCTTGAAGCCCAGCAGATTCTGGTTTTGCTAGGACTGGGCGTTGCGGCATGCTCTATTTTTATTGCATATGAACTGATAGGGGTTCATCCGCAATTTGCAGGCAGCAGGAAGCGGCGGAATGCGTTTGCGTTATTGTTATGTTTTGCATTCATTGTTTTGATCTATCCCGCCTATTTCTTTGACCGCGATCATATTTTCCTGCTTCTTACATTTCCATATATAGTGCGTTTTATGCCGTCCATTGCGCATGCATCTTTGCCGCGGCATCTGCGGCTGCTTACAGGATGTCTTGCCGGTGTTGGATTTTGCATCAAACCCCACTGCCTGATTGTATTCGCGGGCGTCCAGCTGCTTTATGCATTGAGGAGCCGTTCTTTTGCTATTCTGGTCAGCATCGAGAATATCTTAATCTATAGTACAGGCTTGGTGTATGTGAGTCTGGTATGCCTTACTGCGCCGGAATATTTCTCCCTTGTATTGCCCATGGCGATGGAAACATATTCCGCCTTTAATCGCAGACTTGCGGGCACGGAATATCTGGCGGGCGCGTTATTTATATTTGCCATAACATTTGTGGATTTCCGGCTGCGTTACACGTCGCCTTACCGCAAAGACATCTATTATTTCATTGGAATATGTTTCTGTTTTCTCCTGTATGCTCTTACCAATAACGGCTGGGGATATACCTATAATCCCCTTCTAAGCATTATATATATAACCACGGGTTTGGTATTATCCGAATTTCTATATCTCAAACGAGAACATGCAGCGCTTGGATTGCCCGTTAAACAGTTTGTGCAGGGCATAAGAGCATGCAGCTTTAATTTTACGCTGGGGAGCTTATGCGTAATCAGCCTGTTTTTTCTGGCGATGGAAAGGACGTGCGATACGCAGGAAAGTTGCCGACAAGATACGATATTGCTTGGAGAAATGAGGGATAATCACGTTCATTCCTTCGGGACCATTACGATAGATTTTCTTGCATGGGCGCGATTGGCCGATAATTCCGGCACGGATTGGGAAACACGATTTAATGCATTGTGGATGCTGCCGAAATTTATACTCTCGGATGCAGAGTTTAAAGCCAGGCATCAATGGATTCTGGATTATGTCGGTAACGCGCTGGCAGAAGATTTAGATCATAGAAAGCCGGAATTGGTTTTTGTAAATCATGATCCTGAAATTGATTCAGAACATCTTCATATAAATCTATTGGGCTATTTCAGTGAGTACCCGAATTTTAGCAAAGCATGGAAATCTTATCATTATCTGCATGCTGTTGATATATGCACATCTGTTGATAACGCAGAACATGAAGACAAACACACAGGCAATTGCGTGTACGAAGTCTATCGCCTGGAACCCTGATAGTAGTCAGGGAAAACAAGAAGTTGTTTTATTAATAAATTATTAACTTTTATAATCTAGAGTCCGTTGTGGAAGGCTAATTCACAGTTGGATTGGCCAAAATTGTGAACATTGTGTGAACATAGAAATTCTGTAACAGATTTGTAATAATTTTGTGGTATAAACAACCCATCTGGGATTTTTCTCAGGATTTCTATTAACATACATATTTTTGAAGAAAGGGTATTTCTATGACAAACACTACTGTGAAATCGGCACAGTCATCTATCGACTTGTGCTGGCATTTGTTGATTCTGTGCGCGGTTGCGATTGGTGCATCCGTACTGCCGGATATGGCAATGGCTTCCGCTAGCGGTAACAATGCTATTCAGGACGTATTTTGTAACCTCGTTATTCTTTTAACCGGCACTACCGGTAAGGCTATTGCCACTGTGGCGGTGATTGCAGTGGGCGTAGGCGCATTGCTCGGAAAAATTTCCTGGGGTATGGCGCTTATCGTTGGATTGGGCATCGCGCTTATCTTCGGTGCAGCCAGCATCGTGACAGCGCTCGGCGGTACTTCAACTGGTTGCGGTTCAAGCAGAACACTTATCCAAACTTAAGATCGCGTAAATCTGAAATGGGCTTCCTTCGGGAAGCCCATTTTTTAACAGATAAAAGCAGAAGTGAGGAATATACCAAAACCAATTTTTTGATAATAGAAGCAGTCTTTTAAATGGTTTTGGTATATGTCTCTTTTCAGTAAAAAGTCGCAGGCTCAGAGTTTAGAAGAACTCCGCGATATTACCGACGATGTAATTGAGGGAGATTTCGTTCCTTATGCCTGCCACTGGGATCCCCACACCATAGTTACCAAGAACGGCGAGGTTCTGCAAACCATCAAAATCACGGGATTTACCCACGAAGAAGTGGGGCATGACGAGCAGGATTCCGATCTGCGCTCCAAAATTCGTGAAGCGGTGACAACCTGCATTAATTCGACCCAATATGCAGTCTGGATTCATACCATCCGGCGCAAAAAAAATCTTCAGACGGCAGGAGAATTCAAACGGGATTTTGCAGGATATCTCAATCGTTTCTGGAATGATCGCAATGACTGGGAACATCAGTTTACCAATGAAGTTTATGTGACGATCATGCGTGAAGGCCAAAGTGCAAGCTTGCTTGATCCCAAAGGATTCACGCGCGGCATTCTGCCTCATATAGATATGGGATACCGCGAAAATTACCTCAATGAGGCCTGTGAGAAATTAAGCGCAGTGACCCAGAAAATGCTGCTGATTCTGGAGCGTTATGGCGCATCGAGGTTGGGTGTTACCTTGCGGGACGGGGTATATTATTCCGAGCCGTGTGCATTTCTGGGAAAACTCATCACCATGCTCGATCTCGAATTTCCGGTGACGGATGTCGATCTATCGCATTACCTGACGGATTATGATGTGACATTCGGTTTCAATGCCATGGAAGTGCGCATGCGTGCGGACGGTAAGCGGCGTTTTGGCGCCATGCTTACGATGAGGGAATATCGTGAATTGCCTGAACCATTGCTGGAACGCCTTCTTCAGGTGCCGGCAGAGTTTATTATCAGCCAGTGCTTTGATTTTATTCATGCAAAGCGTGCGTTGAAAGATTTCGAGTATCAGAAAGAACTATTGGATATCAGCAATGCCGGCGTGCTTGCCGAAAAGATAGGACTTAAAGATATTCTTTCAAGCAATCGCGGCCGGTCCACGGATTTTGGTTTGCATCAGCTAAGCATATTTTTACTCGCCGACTCTGTAAAAGCCATGGAAAACGGTGTTATTAATGCTGTGAATGTATTGAGCAGCCTGGGTATGGTGCCAATGCGTGAAGATATAAAATTTGAAGAATGCTACTGGGCGCAATTACCAGGCAACTTTGAATTTATCAAGCGTTTGAAACCCATTAATACGGCGCGCATTGGCGGCTTTGCCAATTTAAGCAATTTCCCCGCCGGACATAAAGAGGGTAATCATTGGGGCCCTGCGGTTACCACATTTTATACGGCGGCGCATACGCCGTATTTCTTCAATTTTCATGAGAAAGATAATGGGCATACTGCGCTTATAGGGCCTATGGGGGCTGGGAAAACGGTGCTCATGAACTTCCTGCTGGGCCAGGCCCGCAAATTTGATACCCGGCTTTTCTTTTTTGACACGCATCGCGCATCAGAGATTTTTATCCGCAGCCTGGGTGGTGCATACTATAATCCTTATCCGGGAGCGGATGTGCGGCCTTATACCGCTTTGGCGCTGAATCCCTTTAGGCTTGAGAATACTCCGAAAAATAGAGAATTCCTGCGTGATTGGTTGTTGTCACTCATTCCCGCTCATGTCAATGCGGCGCTTATGGCTGCGTGCGAAAAAGCAATAGCGCATACCTTGAATTTACCTGAGGCAGAACGCACTATCAGCAAATGCGTCGATATGCTAAAACAAGATAATCCTGAATCTGCGCTATTATTTGCTCCGTGGATTGGGCAAGGCGAGCATGCCGCCCTGTTTGATCATGTTCAGGAATCACTTGTCTTGAACGATAAAATTTTCGGATTCGAAATGAGCGATGCCATAAAACATAAGGCAGCTCTGGTACCCATACTTAGTTATTTACTACATCGCATCACGCTTATGCTGGACGGCACGCCCACCATCATCGTCATGGATGAAGCATGGAAAACGCTCGATGATCCTTTCTTCTCAGAACGTATTCATGCTTGGCTCGATGTGTTGCGTGCACATAATGCGATGGTGGTTTTTGCAACCGAACAGGTGGCTGATGCGGGCCAGAGGTCTGTGAATACAGCCATTATGTCGCATGTAGCTACGCAGATATATCTGCCCGATGATGCAGCTGACGCCTTTTATGCGGACAGTTTTGGGCTGACGGAACAGGAAATTATTTATCTGACCGTCATGAATACGGAAGACCGGCATTTTTTACTTAAAAAAGGATCGCATACAATTGTGGCAGAGCTGAATCTTTCCGGAATGACGGATATCATCGCGGTGTTATCAGCGACCCCTGCGCATCTGGAAATTATGGAACAGGTCATTAATGCGCATGGAATTTCGCCCGTGCAATGGATGCCCAAACTCCTTGAAGCCATATGAAATATTATTGCAATAACCAAAAATATTTCCGCCGCTTTCTGCAGGCAATGGGATGTTTTATATTGCTTTGCTGTATGGGTGTCGTGTTGTCCCAGTCAGCAACAGCAGCGATTGCGCCGGGATCGCCATTTACGTGTAGCGGCGGCACGCCGTCAGGCAATTTATTTACTACGATGACCGATAGCGGCAGCAACGTAAATGCCGCCACCGCCGTTAACGCATGCAGCACGGGAGGAGTGTATACACGCGTTCTGTGCATTTTTAACAGTACGGTGGGGCAGGCTATGTCTGCCATGTATTGTTCCGTGCAAGAGGCGCTTGCCCAGCCTATCAGCATAATGCTGACGCTGGTCGTGATTATTTTTGGCATCGGCATTACCACGGGCATGAATCACTTCACTATTAAAAACACGATGATCATGTTTTTTAAAATAGCGCTGGTTTACCTGTTTGCGACGCAGGCGGAATTTGGCATAGGGATCGCCTATAAATTTTTTATGGGAGTGGCAGGGGGAGGAGCCGATATAGTGCTTGGGGTCTTAAGTCCTGGGGGCGCTGCTGCTGCGGGATCGCCCTCTTCGATTAATTATCCCGACAGTGTCATTGCAAATGTTATGGGATTAATAACCGCCGATTCTACGAATGCTACGCCTGCTTTTCATACAGCGACCAGCGGCAATGGATCGACGTTAAGCAATGCCTCCCCTTATTGCCAAAGCATCATCGCCAGCATTGCGCTTGCATTATTATACAATATGCCGGTGATACTTGTATTTATTATCACCACGATAATCATGTATGCCGGAATGTATGCCAGAGCGCTCTTGGCCTATCTTTCTGCCGTAGTGCTTATTAGTTTCCTGTTTATTGTGGCGCCCATATTCCTGAGCTTTGCCTTGTTTAAAACCACACAGAAGCTTTTTGAGCAGTGGATTAAGCATTTAACATCCTACACAGTGCAGATAATTATTACTTTTGGCATTCTCGCGATGATTGGATTGGTGGTGGCGCAAGTGGGCGGATTTTTCTTCAATCTGTCCGGCCTGCTTACCGAATATAACGATACTGCCAGCGTCAGCGCATTTACCGCATCGCGGCATAGTTGCGGCATTTGTGAATATACCCCGGTTCCAACTCCCCCGGCATGGGATCCCACCGATACTGCAAAAAGCCAGATTCCCATCACCACTACGGCGCTTGTTTGCATGAGTCCCGCCTATCCTCCCATCACTCCTACGACCGGCATGCCTGGGGGCACGCCGCTTCCTCCCAGTGCCGTTATCAGCGCAGATGGGCAACGTTATGTATATTCTCTCTGGAATATGATGGAAAAATACGACTTTGTGATATTTCTGGTTACCCGCTGCATAGCATTCTGGGTGATTGGCCTGGTGTTATCCGATTTTCTTGAGAAAGCGCCGGAGTTTGCAAAGGAACTGGGCGGCTTGCCCTTTGCCGCGGCGCTTTCAGGCAGTCCTGCTGCCAACACTCCGGGCATTAAAATCAACTACATCGGACTTGAGTCTATTGAGGCGGGATTTGCTAATTTTAAAAGCCAGTTGTCGAAAAATACCGGATTGAGGCCTAAGTGGGGTGAGCGCATTACAAGCAGCCTTAAGGCTGGAGTTGACGGATTCTTGCATGGTTCAAATAATCTAAGCAATACAGAGTTGGCTGAATTGCAGAAAGTTGAATACCGCCGCGATGTGATGAGAAAAGAACTGGAGAAAGTACAGAACCTGAAGCTGAAGAATCAAAAACTGATGCAGGATGCATTGCATGAACTCAAAACAATCCCTGCAACCGATTTGGTGGCACTGCAGGCGGCGCGTACAAGGCTGGAAAGCGCCAGCAGGAATAGTGCAATTGCGGCGGGCAATGAACCTCTCATTCAACGCAATCTGACGGCAGCCGATTATGCAGTCATGCAGGCAAAGCAGGGCAGGCAGAAACTGCGCGGTATATTGGGCAGGCGTGATGAAACCGGCAAATTTATCCAGGAAAGCAGCCTGGATAGTGCTGGACATTTAAGAGGGGATGACGTGACCCAGCTTCTGGCACGGAAACGATCCGAGCGCCGGCAAGTTGAGGAATATGGCCATGTGCTCAAAGAAGGCGGCTTGCTGGGCAAAAATATGTATGGCGGATTTCTAAAAATGCCTTCAGATATTGGCGCTGGAGAAGCCCCCCTAAGTCCGGTGGATCTTAAGAGTGAAGCCACTACTTTAATTGATGGATTACAAGCGCAATTGCAAGCGGCGCCCTATCTGTTTCAGCCCCATCAAGTACAGCAGATTGAAGGCGTGATGGCAAAGGCCCGCAATGATCTGGCGGCAGCAAGATACCCCGCGCAATATGCTCCTGTTATCCAGCGTCTTGAGTCGGTGCAGAGGCAATTCATAAGAGGTGGGGGAGTGTCTTCTATGCTGCCAGGATTTAACAATCTGCAAGCGGCGGATGATACGGTGAATAGCTGGGACGATGATAGTCAGCCCCAGTCTTCTGCCGGTCCGGGATATTCGCCGACGGGGCAGGATAGTTCTTCTTCCGCCCCTGCTGCGAATAGTTATGCCGATCTGATAGGTGCGGGCGTCACTGCCGATTCTATCGGTCAGGCTGGCGCCATGTCTGATGTAAGCGGGCAGCCTTCCTCTGCGGATGCAGGCGTATGGGCGCCTCCGGCGCATCTTCACAGCAATGTTGCCGGCGCCCTCCAGGATCTCAAGAGCCGGGTCAGCATGGCTATGGCGCAAAACTCACTCCCCCAGGATCAACTGGATTTGTTTAACGGAAAACTGCAAAGCATAGAGGGAGAATTAGCGAATGCCAAAAGTGATGAGGATTACAACAGTCTGCTAAGCAAGCTCGCATTAATGGGGCAATCGCTTATATAACGATGAATAATGATGCGATATAGCGTCAGGCTATCATTAGGAATTGCATCTGATAAAAATAGTGTTAATTTGACTGAAGCCTAAATAATGTCTCCAAACTGATAGCAAACAGAAGTGTCAGCCAATAAAAAAGACGAGTCCCAAGGTGATAAAAAGAATTGGTATGTTGATCGTTACCAATTCGTTATCGTTCAGCGTAATATCCTAGCGTTGGTAACACTGCTTTCCCTTTTATGTTCTATTGCCGCGACATTTTCTATATCCCAGCTTGTGCCGCTTAAGTCTGTTGAGCCCTTCGTTATACAAGTAGATCAGAAATCAGGCATTACCCAGGTCGTGGAGCCTTTGAAGGCGCGCGAGCTCACGGCCAATGAGTCAATCAATCAATATTTCATGGTGGAATATATTCGCGCGCGCGAGAGTTTCTTAGGTACTCCCGATCGCAATTATTATAATTATAATATTGTCCGCGTTCTTTCGGAGCCCACGGTATTCGCAAAATACCAGCGCGAGATCATCACGAGCAATCCTGATAGCCCAAGTTCACGGCTTGGCCAGTCGGGCACCCGTGAAGTGCATATCTCCAGCATCAAGTTTCTTGATAAACCAAGCTTGCAAGGCGGTGAAGAATCGCGTAGATACTTAATAAGAGCTCAGATATCAGAAAAAGGCAATAGTGGTTCCAGGGTGATGCAGAAGTTGATATTGATTGAGTTTAAATATGCGGAACTTAACTTAACCGCTGAGGATCGTTATCTCAATCCTATAGGTTTTCGCGTACTTGGCTACCAGGTGGATGATGATACAATACAATGACAATGCGTAGTAATATATTTTGCTGTCTATTCCTTTTATTGTGCGTGCCCGCATGGGGTGCCGATGTTCCTGTCCCGGTAGCGACCGATAGTCGCATCAAAACGTTTGTCTACAGTGAGAACGATGTTTTTAATGTGGTAACGCACTACGGATATCAGTCCAATATTGAGTTTGGGCTGCAAGAGGAAATTGAAACTATTTCAGTAGGCGACCGCATTGGCTTTCAGATAGTGCCTGCGGGCAGGCGCTTGTTTATCCGCGCCATGTCGGCAAATGCGCGCACCAATATGACCGTGGTGACTAACAAGCATGCCTATCAGTTTGATCTGGTCGCAGTGCCGACACCCGTGGCTCCCAATGAAGAACTTTCCTATGTAATACGCTTCTTTTATCCGGATGATAAAAAAAGCGGCTTGCCTCTTGCCGCGGCTTATTCGGATGATGCGCGCGGCACGGCGGGTAATGCCGCGACGGGTGCCGCGTATAATTATAATTATACCTTTACGGGCAATGACTCTATTGCGCCTGTTAAAATATTTGACGATGGCGTCGCCACCTATTTTAAATTTCCTCCTTCCGTAACTGTACCGCGTATTTTTACAGTGTCTGCCGGAGGTAAGGAAAGAAGCATTTCTTCGCGTCGCGCAGGAGAGTACTGGGTGGTGGATACTGTATCGCCCCGCTTCACTTTGCGACAGGGCGATGCCTTAGTGTGTGTGTATAATGAAAAAATATCGCGTCCTTAGATGGTGGGTATTAATATCTAAATAGCGGCGCAGGGAATGTCATGAGCAACGGAAACGATAAAGACGAATTCCTCCATAATGAAGGTGCTGCCGAGGGCGGTGAAGCGGAAGGCGCGCCCCTTGAAACCGGCGCTCCTGCAGTTGCTTCTGCGCCTGGCAGAATGATATTTGTGTTGCTGCTTGCGGCGGTATTCATCTTTATTGTTGTCAGGTCGTTGTTTTTCTCCGGATCGCCTCCGAAAGAAGAACCCAAACCAACGCATAAAGATACGGTGGTGGCAGCGCCGCCAACGCCTTCTATTGAAATCAGCTCGCAAGGGGCTTTCCCGGCGCCCCCGCCCCCTGAGCCTGTCGCCGCTACGCCACCGCCACCCCCTCCGCCTCCTGTTTTGACAGCGCCTCCTACGCCCGAAGTGCATGTCAGTAAAGGACCGGACGATGAGGCGCTTAAAGCGCGCATTCATTCCAGCATGATTATGTCTGGGGGAACCGGATCAAAATCGCTGCTGGGATCAAAATCTCAAGGAAAATCGGCGACGAGTGTAGGCAATGATCCTAATTCCGCATTCGCGCAAAGTGTTGCTCAGTCGGATGGTGCCGGACGTGTGGACGCCACGAAAATGGGTGATCTTAATATTACAATCGCCCAAGGCAAAATCATTCAGGGCATATTGGAGACGGCGATAAATTCTGATTTGCCGGGCCCCATCCGCGCTATTGTAAGCCACGATGTATATGCTGAGATGGGCAGGGATGTATTGATTCCCAAAGGTTCGCGTCTTATCGGCACCTATAATGCATCTATCAGAAAAGGCCAGGCGCGCGTTTTCATTATTTGGACACGGGTAATTCGCCCTGACGGTGTGGATGTTGCTATTGATTCTCCGGGTATTGACGCATTGGGCCGCGCAGGATCCGGAGGTGACGTAGATAATAAATATTTTGAAATGTTTTCTACTGCGCTTCTTACAAGTTCGCTTGATATTGGGGTGGCAGCGGCGGGTGATGGTTTGTTTGGGAATCAGGAACAAACAACCACTACAGGCGGCGGCGGCACGACTACTACCAGTTCACCGACCGCGACCGCTATGCAGCAGGCAGTCAGCAATATTGGGGATGTAGGCAAATCCATTACAGGCAATGTGCTGAATCTGAGCCCCACTATTTCTATTGATCAAGGCACTCCAGTGAATGTATTTGTCAACCATGATCTGGTGTTTCCCTACGGTATTCATAGCCAGTCACGTTTCATAGAATAATGAGTATCATCGCCTTAGAAACATATTTAGCTCCCCTCAAAAGTATTTTTGAGAAGCAGGGAGTAAGTGAAGTTTCCATCAATCGCCCGAAGGAAGCGTGGATCGAAGTATATGGCGAGATGCAGCGCTATGACATCCCGGAGTTCGATTTAGATCATTTAAAGAGTCTGGCGCGTCTTGTGGCGCAATCAACCGAACAGCGTATAAGCGAAGAAAATCCACTTTTATCCGCTAATTTACCCGATGGATACCGCATCCAGATCGTATACCCTCCCGCCTGTGAGACGGGTACCGTTGCCTTCTCTATCCGCAAACAGACCATCCTCAATATGGATTTGGATAGCTATGAAGCATTGGGCGCCTTCCAGGCCACGATGGTAAGAAAAACCGAGAATGAAGTGGATAAGAAGCTGCGCGAATTGCTCGACAGCGGCAATATAAAAGAGTTTATCCGCACGGCGGTGCTGGCCAGAAAAAATATTATCGTGAGCGGGGGTACTTCCACCGGTAAAACGACATTTTTAAATGCGGTGCTTAAAACCATTCCTCCCAGCGAGCGTATTATTACCTGTGAGGATGCGCGTGAAATTGACATTACCCATATTCCCAACCGGGTGCATTTAATCTCCTCTAAGGGCGGCCAGGGACGTGCCCAGGTGACGACGCAGGATTTAATCGAAGCCTGTCTTCGTTTACGTCCCGACCGCATTATGGTGGGCGAATTGCGCGGCAAGGAAGCGTTCAGTTATTTGCGCGCGGTCAATACCGGCCATCCCGGCTCCATTTCCACGCTGCATGCCGATACGCCGCTGCTTGCTATTGAGCAGTTAATTCTTATGATTATGCAAGCCGGCCTTGGCATTACGCGCGAACAGGTAAAAGACTATGTCGAAACCGTTATCAATGTTATCATCCAGCTCAAGCGTGGTGACAAAGGACGTCGCTTTGTCTCGGAGATTTATTTTAAAGAAAGCGCGTAACGCGCAAGAGCGGCTGTGCTATGGCAAGTAAACCATTTTCGACCAAGATTACCATTTTAGTCATTATAGTGCTCGTGATGCTGACGCCGTTATATGGCGCTATGCTGGGGACTGTATTCTGGTTCGATGGCAAACAGTACCTGCAGCCCAGCGTGCATGATCCCAAATATCTTTATACCCTTATCCATTACCATTTCTTTAGCTGGTGGGATTATCGCACCCGCTACACATTTCCTAAAGACTATCTGATCAAGCTTTTTGCGCCGACAGCTATTTCCTTGGGTTTCAGCCTGATACTGCTTTACACCATGCGCGCGCCGCTCATCGATTTCAGGCCTTTCAAAAAGAAAGAATCGCTGCACGGCGATGCTCACTGGGCTTCGGAACTTGAACTCAAAGCGGCCAATCTGCGCGCTAAAAAAGGCCTGCTGCTTGGGCGAACCGGAGCCAATAATTATCTCATTGCCGATGACTTCCAGCATGTATTGCTCTTTGCTCCAACCGGTTCGGGTAAAGGTGTGGGCTTCGTAATTCCCAACCTGGTGTTCTGGGAAGATTCGCTTATCTGCCACGATATTAAAATGGAAAACCACGAGCTTACCAGCGGTTACCGCGAGAAGGTGCTCAAACAGAAAGTGTTCCTCTGGAATCCTGCCGATCCTGACGGCCGCACGCATTGCTATAACCCGCTGGATTGGATTTCCAGCAAGCCCGGCCAGATGGTCGATGACGTGCAGAAAATCTGTAATCTTATCCTCCCCGAACAGGAATTCTGGCAGAACGAAGCGCGATCACTGCTCTTGGGCGTGATTCTTTATCTCTGCGCTGTGCCCGATAAAGTATGTTCTTTCGGCGAAGTGGTGCGCACTATGCGCAGTGATGACGTGGTGTATAGCTTGGCAGTAGTGCTGGATACGATTGGCAAAAAAATCCATCCCGTATCTTACATGAACATCGCCGCATTCCTGCAGAAAGCGGATAAAGAACGCTCCGGCGTAGTTTCAACGCTTAACTCCGGCCTGGAACTTTGGGCCAACCCCTTGATTGATACCGGCACGGCGTCGAGCGATTTTGATCTGCAGCAGATGAAAAAACAGAAAATCTCCGTGTTCTGCGGCGTTACGCCGGACAACTTGCAGCGCTTAGAGCCCTTGCTCAAAGTATTTTACCAGCAGGCGACCGACTTCTTGACGCGCAAAATGCCGGGTAAAGATGAGCCATATGGCGTATTGTTCATGATGGACGAGTTCCCCACCTTAGGCGAGATGGAGCAATTTAAAACCGGCATCGCCTATTTCCGCGGATACCGTGTGAAGCTCTTCCTGATTGTGCAAGATACGCAGCAATTAAAGGGAATTTATGAAGATGCGGGGATGAACTCATTCCTCTCCAACTCCTATTACCGCATCACATTCTCTGCCAACAACGTGGAAACCGCTAAACTGATTTCTGAACTTGTCGGCAATAAAACGGTGAAGCAATATTCCAATAACAAACCCAAGTTCCTTGATTTCAACCCGCAATCACGCACCACCAATGAATCGGAAGTGCAGCGCGCTTTATTGTTGCCCCAGGAAGTGATTACCCTGCCGCGCGACGAACAGATTATTCTTATCGAATCCACTGCGCCCATTAAGACCAAAAAGATTTTCTATTTCCAGGATCCGTTCTTCATGAAGCGTGTCTATAACCCCAAGAGTCCAAGAAAAAGCGGTCCGCCGCCTTCCTATGTGCCTACTCAGGAACCATATGATCCGCGCAAGAAAAAAGCAGCGCCTAAGGAACCGGAAAAACCAGCGGAAAAAGCACCTCCTGCCGCCGCAGCGCCCCAACCGCCCGTTTCTCCGCCTAAGCCCCCCAGCCCGCCTGTGGAGGCTTAGTTGAAATTACTTTTGTTGTGCGCGCTAGCGTTTGTGCGCTTTGGCATTCTTCCCGCCTTATAGGCAAACCTGCCTGCAATTACCGCGTGTTTCATGGCGGCGGCCATCATGATCGGATCATCAGCTTCAGCGATGGCGGTGTTCATGAGCACCCCGTCGCAACCCAGCTCCATGGCAATGGCAGCATCGGACGCTGTGCCCACGCCCGCATCGACGAGAATAGGGACGCCGGCATTTTCTACAATCGTGCGAATGGCTAAAGGATTCTGTATGCCAAGGCCTGAGCCGATAGGGGCGGCAAGCGGCATAACGGCGACGCATCCCAGCGCTTCCAGTTTTTTGGCGATGACCGGATCGTCATTGGTATAGGCCATGACTTCAAACCCTTCTTTTATAAGGATGGAAGCAGCCTTAAGCGTTTCATGCGTGTCCGGGTAGAGCGTTTTAGCATCGCCTATCACTTCCAGTTTCACGAGTGTCCACCCGCCTGCTTCGCGTGCTAAGCGCAAGGTGCGCACCGCCTCCTCGGCAGTGTAGCAGCCGGCGCTGTTGGGCAGATAGGTATAATGCCTGGGGTCAAGAAAATCCTGAAGGGAGCTTTTGCCGCCTGCAAGACTCGCGCGGCGCAGCGCTACCGTTACGATTTGCGCGCCGGATGCCTGGGTGGCTGCCTGAGTCTGGGCAAAATCCTTATATTTGCCGGTGCCCACCAGCAGGCGTGAACTAAACTGGCGGCCGGCGATAATCAGCAGATCATCCATATTATCCCCCGCCGATGAACTGGACTATTTCGATTCTGTCGCCGTCTGCAATAGGCGTCTGGCCGTATAATGAACGCGGTATAATCGTAAGATTCTGTTCAATGGCTACTTTGCGCACATCAAGCGCCAGAGCCTCCACCAGGGTTGCCAGTGTGCTAGAAGGTGCAAAGAGATGCGTTTCGCCGTTGATAATTGCCTGCATAAAAGAGTATATTAGCTACGTTAGTAAGGAAATAATCATGCATCACATAGTAGTCGTAAACGGTCCTAACCTCAACATGCTTGGTTCGCGCGAGCCCAGCATTTACGGGGCTGAGACCCTCGAGGATATTCATAAGCTCTGCGATAAAACCGCAACTTCTCACTCTATAAAGGTGGATTTCCGCCAAAGCAACCATGAAGGTGAGCTGGTGACCTGGATACAGGAAGCGGGCCGGGCTGCTGCCGGGCTTATCATCAATCCCGCAGGGTTCGGCCATACATCGGTTGCGCTTATGGACGCGCTCCTCAGCATTAAAATTCCTGCTATTGAGGTGCATCTTTCCAATATCTATAAACGTGAGGAATTCCGCCATCACACCTATACGGCGCGCGCTGTGCACGGTGTGATATCCGGGTTTGGCAGTCATAGCTATGTACTGGCGATTGAAGCGCTGAGCAATATTTTCAAGAAAAATGCTTAAAATCGCCCATCGCGGTGCTTCGGCCTATGCACCGGAAAATACCTTAACCAGCTTCATGCGTGGTATTGAAATGGGCGCAGACGGCATAGAATTAGATGTACATCGCTGCAAAAGCGGTGAATTAGTGGTGATTCATGACGATACAGTCGATCGCACTGCGAATGGCAAAGGTATAGTGGCGGAATTAACCTTAGGCGAATTACAAGCTCTTACCATTGCTGATTCCGAGCATATCCCGACACTTGCCGAAGTGTTTGAAACACTAGGTAAGGAAATATATTATTTTGTTGAAATCAAGCATGCGGATGCAGCGCTTTTAGCCGCGGAGTTAATGCAAGCTTACCAGATGCGCGGTTGGCCTGCAGAACAATTGATTCTTATTTCTTTTAAGCATGCGGCGCTGCGCCATGCGAAAGAAATTTTCCCTGCGCTTACTATTGGTGCAAGCTTTGAAAAACTGACGGATGCATCTATTGCGCAAGCAAAGACATTAGGTGCCAGTGCTATTCTGCCGCATCATCAATCCTATACGGAAAAATACGTGCAGCATGCGCATATTGCAGGGTTAAAAATCATTCCCTGGACGGTAAATGATGCCAAAGATATTGCCAGATTGCAGGGATTAAACGTGGATGGCATTATCAGCGATTATCCCGACAGGCTTGCTTCTTATGGCTGATGTGGCAGCGATTAGCATGGCAGAATTGCTGGATGCGTACCGATCAGGCTATTTCCCGATGGCCGACAGCAGGGATGCGGCTGAGCTTTACTGGTATATGCCCGAAATGCGCGGGGTGATTCCGCTGGAGCATTTTCATGTGCCGCATAGTTTACAGAAATTCCTTCGCCAGTGTCCTTATACCATAACTATCGATACTGCTTTTGAGCGTGTTATCCGTGCCTGCGCCGACAGCAAAACGGAAAAACGCCAGGACACCTGGATTAATGACACGATTATTGCACTCTATTGCCAGCTGGCGGCAGAAGGCTCTGCCCATAGTGTGGAAGTGTGGGAGAATAATATATTGGCGGGAGGACTTTACGGCGTATCCATCGGCGGCGCATTTTTTGGCGAAAGCATGTTCAGCCTTGCCGCCAACGCAAGCAAAGTCGCGCTTGTGCATCTGGTGGAGCGTTTACGTAAAGCGGGTTATGTGCTGCTTGATACCCAGTATGTAAATGATCATCTATTGCAGTTTGGCGTGATGGAAATTCCAAAAAAAGATTACTTGGAATGCTTAAGCAAAGCCTTGAATACTTCGCCTAATCCTTCCACCCGTTTCTTGACGGTATCGGACATCAAATCCTGAACTTCCGGAGCAAAGGCAACTTGAAGTTCATGCTTGCTGAGGGAAAGCGTCACTTTATCAAGGTTGCCCGCCATGCCTCCTGAAAGCTGGAAGGCAAGATTGGCAGCAGTGCCCACGGTGCGCGCCCAGGTGAGATCGCGCTCTTTTACAAGATCAATCACTTTCCATTCATGTTTGAGTTTGAACTGGTAGCGGTGATAAATGGCCAGCGCCAGCGTTACGCGTTCGGGGTGGGAAAGGCCTGTCAGGGTGGATTGAAGGATGCGGAAAAAAGCCCATTCCGCCCGGTATTCAGGGTGGATGCGCCAGGCGATCTCGCTTAAGATGCAGGCGGCAAAACGCAAACGTTTATCGCTCTCGGTCTCGTCTTCAAACAAAGGCGACATCCAGGCGAATAACTCGCGTGCAAACCCCGGTACGCGTCCGCTTTGCGATGCCAGATCGGTGGAAGAAGCGATAAGCGGATCTTCATTGCGCAGGCCTGGGGAAAGTTTCTCATAGAGATAGCCTTCGCGTATGCCGCTGGCGCTGAAAATTACATCAATAGGATTGGTAAGATCGAGTATATGCTCCAGCACCATGGCGGCGGGGATAAGAGCATCCACGCGTTTGGCGGGAGCGCCCGCCATTTTACTGATTTCCTGGGGTGTTGAAGCGATTATATTCTTCAGCAGTTTGCGCAGCGGGCCGTTTTTAATCGTATAGTGATGCACGATATCGAGCGGATATTTTTCTTCCGTCATATGAATATGGGCAAGCGCGCGAAAGCTGCCGCCGATAGCATAGAAATGAGGAGGATGGGTGCCTTCAAGCCAGCGTTCGCTGTCGAGTGCATCGCTTACCAGTTTTTTCATTTTGTCTTTGTCGCCTTTGCTGGCATCGAGCAGACGCAACGGGCCAATAGGCATAGTGGTCTGTTCAGTGATATTGCCAAGCTCCAGGCCGATAAGCTCGATGCTGCCGCCGCCTAAATCCCCAGCCAGACCCTCGGGTTTATAAATGGAAGAAAATATCCCGCCAGCGGCCAGCCGCGCCTCTTTCTTGCCAGAAATGACGGTAATATTAATGTGGTGTTTGCGCTCTAGCATTTCCACGAATGCAGCGCCGTCTTCAGCGTCGCGCACGGCGGCGGTGGCCAGTATCTGCAGCTCCACCACATCCATGATGCGCACCAGCGCCAGAAAACGCTTGATGCAGCTTTCGGCAAGTTTGATGCCTTCGGGATTGAGCTTGCCGGTAGTGGCGAGCCCTTTGCCAAGGGCGCAGAATATTTTTTCATTGAATAAAGGCAGGGGCGCGCGCTTTATCGCGTCATAGACCACCAGCCGGATGGAATTGGAGCCGATGTCGATGACGCCGAGTCGGCCCTCATGGGTCATCTCACCGTGATTTTTCCAGGATTCGGGGTGGTAGGCTGTGGGCATAATGCATCTCCTTACATCCGGTTAGGGGAGTAAAGGTTTTATATGCCCTTGTTGTACGCAGGAATGACGGAAATACAAGTAGAAAGCTGTCTTCCGCTTGTAGTTACATTATGCCCGAGCAGGCGCCTGCTTTGCAGCCTGTTCATTATCAACTTGTATTTGGGTTTTTTGGTATAAACCTTTTTCCAGCAAGCCCAGAGAAGGATAATAAAGCTTATCACCGCTTTCAAGCAGCATATGAAGGGTTCCTTCCAGTAATTGTCTGTCGGGAGTTTTCTTCACGCCTTCTGGCGGGGTGGTTTCACGCAACTGCTTAAGCGTCTGGTCAATTAAGCTCTTTAGTTTAAGAATTCCCGGCTGTTGGGCTTCGTCAAATAGTTCCAGCACATTCTTTTTATCATAGACTGCAAGCAGCCCTTGTTCCATTTTATTAAAGCGATCGGTTTGCTTTGCCATCACCAAATCGGCGGCGTCAAAAATTACAGATTCTCCCAGATTTGTAGCAGGTACTTTAAGTTCTATCCTTTTTTCATCATATGCCGTTATCAATTTTTCTAAATCAACGGTAACTCCATCTTTGGTAATGGTTGGTTTGGAAACGCTTGGTTGGGTGATTCCACCAGAAAGGGTTACAGATGTGGTGACTGGTTTCTTATATTCAATACCGCCTTTGAGCCATTTCTCTTCAAGATTAGCCAAATTTGCAACGACTGATCCGGCCGTCAGAATATGCTGTATGTAAGGATCTTCATCTCTCCATTCTTGTATTTCTTTAAGGCTTTCAGAGGTTACCTTTCCTTTAGCCGATCCTTGAGAACTGAATTCAAACATGGCGGAAACAGTGGTAATAATATTATCATATGCACCTGCTTCGGCTGCGGCAATACCGATCGCACGGCCACTATTGAACTCCACTTTTTTGACTACCCCCGCCACCCCTTTTGCGTCAGGACGGGCGCTGTTATTGACAGTGGGTATGCCGTATTTGTTTAAATACATATCATAACGCGTTGGACTGCTCGGCTTGCTGGGATCGATAACAACATCATCGCGGGTGGAGGCAATGCGTACTGCGGTTACCTTATCTATCAGGTCTCTTTGTGAAGGGCTTACACCATGACCCTTTAAACCCATGATATTGCCTGTATTGATTGGCATCTCGTTAAGCATATCCGTATATTGTGTTTCATTTTCGCGGATCTTCGTATGCCATGCTTCACTTATGTTCGGGTCGTTTTTCTCTGCATTATCCCTGATGGCGCTTTGCACAAGGTTAAGCCTGCCTAATGTGCGTTTGATTGTTTCCTGGGCAAGCAATTGTGGCGTAGCGCTCATGATATGCTCGCCCTGCAATGTGGCCTGCACAGTATCTATAGGCACATTGGTGGCGCGCGCAATGGCGCCGCCTTGGCCATAATATTTAGGTTTTACGATAATATATTTTTCATTCCCGATTGTTATTGGCAGACCAGCGGCTGCGATGGTTTTGTCCCTTACCGATTGTTCGGCTTCTTCCGCGCCTATGAGGCCTGCGCGCTTGGTGATGTCACTGCAGGCTTCCATGTCAGGCGGACCTTCTAATACATAAGTATTTTTCAATTCTTCGATATTCATATTTTTGGCCACCATCTCTTCGTCTGTGCAGTCAAAACGCTGGAGATATTGATAGGCTGACATTTTTTCATTATTATTGATACACCGCACGGCGTTTTGATCAGCATTTTTCCCCTGGTCCAATTTTCTTTCTTCTTCGGGCATTTCTGCCTGTTCGGGAGTATCTATGCCGATATATTGCAATAAATAACTAAGAATGGGTTCTTGGCGAAGCGCATGCTGGGCGTTGACAGCATAGCGCATAGTAGCAGGATCTTCATGCAGGGGTATAAGAGGGATTTTTGATGACATGCCCATGGCTTTGGCAAAGGCGATTTGCAGAGCCATGTCAGTTTGTGCCAGCCGGCCCACTTCTTTTTCGATTTTTTCCGGATTATCGACATTATCTTTCAGAAATTTAAGGCTTGGCTGGGCAAATTCTGCGGTAATAAAGCCGCCTTTAAAGGCTTCTGGGTACATGCGCGCCATATTGAAACTTCCCAGCGCATCGAGCGCTAACAATTCCCTGGGTTCAAGTGCTGTGATGGCAGGTTCTTCAAGCTCTCTGAGATCTATTCGCTTGGCAGCTTTTTCGATTTTGTATGACAATCCATCATAGGATTTGCGCATACATTCGTTAACTTTCAAGGATGCATCATAACGCGCTTTTTCTTCAGCATATTTTGCAGGATCAGAATGTTCTAATGAATCCTCAGGTTTTTTTACCGGATGTAAAGCGTCTTCTGCGGTAAGCAAAACAGCTTTGGTGTATAGTTCGGGAATTTTGAGTCTGGCCAGAAATACTTGTCCATTCCCTGTCACATCTTCGTCCATTTTACGCGCCAGATTCAGTCGGAATTCAGTATTATTTGCCAGCAGATATTGGAATGCTTCCCGGTATTGCAGAGCATTTTCACGTCGCTGGATGCCGACGGAAAAATTTCCATATGCTGTCAGTTTCATATAAAGATCTTCTGCAACTGCAACAGGCTCTTTTTTTGTGTTGTAAGTATTATCCAGTGCTTTTCCCAAAGCAGAACGCAAATCGTTTGCAGTATTGCTTCTAAGAATGTCTTTAATAGCAACGCCTTCCACTTTCTCCTGTAGTTTATTCATATAAGCCAGGCTGGCTTCCTGAGTGGCGAATTCCAGCTGCATCAGTTCGAGGCTTTTTGCGCCTGGATCAGCGTCCGGATCTCCAGCGCCTTTGAACGCCTGCATTTCATTTAATGCGTCCATTCTTTTGGTAGCAAGCTTTTCTACTTCCTGAAGTGTTTCTATTTCCTTCTCTAATTTCTGTTTCCATTCAATAGCTGAAAAACCATCCAATCTATCGGGCATATTTTTGAGCAAAGCCAGATATTCCTGATAGGTCGCGCGTTTAGTCGCCGGGATAGCCAATTCGGCATCATACGCATGACAGGTGCGTTTGCCGTCGCCATCCATAAACCAGCTATTATATTGAGGCAGGAGAGCAGCCATTGCTTCAAGCTGCTTTGTATTGGTAAAAGGAGCAGGCTGAAATTTGCCGTCTTTTGTAGGGTCATTTCCTGCAATGGATTTGCTTTGGCGCAAAATAGCTATCTGCTCGGAAGCCGCCTGCATTGCTGTGGGAATAACATCCAGCACAGTTTCTTCCAGTTCTTCGCGGCGCGAACGTTTTATTCTGGCAACCAGCAGAGGTTTAATTTCCTGCAGAATATGTTTTATGGGAGCAGCCCAGCTTTCGTTTGGCAGTTCACCATGCTCTTGAATATATGCCTGTTCCTGGCGGGTTAATTTCCCCAATAAGGTGCTTAATCCACGGCCTTTTTTGGCAAGTTCGCGCGAACGGCTGAAATTAGGATGTGCCGTAGTTGTATAGGTTTGCGGTGTAACGGTATTTTTTACACCTTCGACATTGCCGTCATCGATTAATTTAAAAAGCGAGCCGGCATCATAAAATCTTGCAAAACTATGGGCAGGTGACAATAAGCGCGAACGGAGGCTTCCTTCCAACCGCGCGTTTTCTTCCATGACAGAGGCGCCAATAGAAGAAGCCTGGAAAAGAAATGCCTCGGCATAAATTTTCTGCTCAATGCTATTTCCCTCCCCGAATTGCATTGCGCCTTCCAACGCATTTGCGAGGGTTGCCGTGTTTAAGGTAAAATATGGATGTTCTTTCTTAGGTGGACCACCTTCAACCTTGGTTTCACGGCGAGCCCAAGGGATAGTGTTACTTGCGTATTCTTTGATGTTCCAAATGCCAGGGTTAGTAGGGTGCCAAGGTTTAGTAGGACGGTCGGACATGATAATACTTACAATGAGTTAATGGAAGATGATTGGTTAATTAAAGCCCATAAATATTAAAATTTCTTTAATATTGCAGCCAAAATTTGCTCTTAAATCACCGCTTGCGCAGTTTATAGAGGTCTTTGAAGTGGGTTTTGGTCTTTTTGAGCGCTTTACCGCGTCCCGATAGCGAGGGGTTATGCATGAAATATTCATGGGCGGAGAAGCTTTTCTCTGTAGCGGGAACGCGCCGGTAGCTGCCGTCTGGCTGCAGAAACCAGGAGTTTTTTTCATCCTTTATATCTGCTACCATAATCTGGCTCATCACCTGGGCATGCACGGTGGGGTTTTCCAGCGGCACCATCACTTCAACCCGCCAGTCAAAATTGCGCGGCATCCAGTCGGCAGAGGAAAGATAGACTTTGGCATTGGCAGAAGGCAGCCCGGTTCCATCGCTAAAGCAGAAAATACGGGAATGTTCAAGAAAACGCCCGACAATGCTTTTAACGCGGATATTCTCCGATAATCCCGGCACTCCAGGTCTCAGACAGCAAATGCCGCGTATGATGAGATCGATTTTTACCTTCTGTTGGGATGCATGGTAAAGCGCATCGATAATAACTGGATCAACCAGCGCATTCATCTTTGCCCAAATTGCCGCAGGTTTTCCGGCTTTGGCATGGGCTATTTCCGCATTGATAAGAGCAAGAAGCTTGTCGCGCATATCACGCGGCGCCAGGGTAAGTTTGGCAAGCGCGCTGGGCGGGCTGTAGCCGGTCAGGAAATTAAAGAGCTGCGCCACATCGCGGCACAGCAGCGGATCGGAGGTGAAGAAAGAGAGATCGGTGTATATTTTAGCGGTGGCAGGATGGTAATTGCCGGTGCCGAAATGGACGTAAGAACGCAGTTTTCCTTCGATGCGCCGCGTTACCAGCGATACTTTGCTGTGAGTTTTAAGGTGAACAAAGCCAAATACGACCTGGGCGCCGGCGCGTTCCAGATCGCGCGCCCATTTGATATTGGCTTCTTCATCAAAGCGTGCTTTAAGCTCCACCACGGCGGTTACCGATTTGCCCGCTTCGGCGGCCGCAATCAAAGCCTGCACGATAGGAGAATCCTGGCTGGTGCGGTAAAGCGTCTGCTTAATCGACACTACATCTTTATCGAGCGCTGCCTGGCGCAGGAACTGCACCACCACATCAAAACTTTCAAACGGGTGATGCACCACGATGTCTTTGGCTTCAATAGCGGCAAAGCAATCGCCGCCATAATCCTTGATGCGTTCAGGAAAGCGCACGTTGTAAGGCGGGTATTTTAAATCCGGGCGATCGATTTCCCAAATCTCTGCCAGGTTGGAAAGGCCGATCATGCCTTGGGTGGACAGCACGTCATCGGATTCGATTTGGAGCTGCGTAGTAATAAACTGCAGCAGATCCGGCGGCGTAGGATATGCCACTTTAATGCGAATCACCCTTCCTCTGCGCCTGCGTTTAACGGCGCGCTCAAAGTAACGCACAAGGTCTTCGGCCTCTTCTTCAATATCCAGATCGGAATCGCGCACAATGCGCAGCAATGTGGAAGACCGTTTTTCCGAATGGGGGAATAAGTTTTTCCAGTTCAGTTCAATAATATCTTCCAGCTGAACATACCGTATGCCGGCATTTTTCTTTTTGCCTTTGGCCTGTGGCATTGCAATAAAGCGCGGCAGCTTCTGTGGAAAAGGGATGATGGCAATCTGCTCTTTCTTTTTGCCTTCGCGGGCAAACAGGAAAAGCTGTGCGATGCCGAGATTGGGTAGGAAAGGAAAAGGGTGCGCCGGATCAATGGCAATAGGAGTCAGCACCGGAAAAATATTTTCCATGAAATAGGTTTCCAGCCATTTGATTTCAGGTGCGGCGAGCGTTTTAGGCGTGACAATATGGACGCCGTTATCGGCTAATTCCGAGCGCAGCTTGGCCCATATCTTCTGCTGCTGATCGACAATAATCCGCGTGCGTTCATTAATACGCTCCACCTGTTGTTTGGGGCTTAGCCCATCATCGCTGACATGCGTTGATCCTAAACGGATGTGGTCCATAAGGCCTGCTACGCGCACCATGGTGAATTCATCAAGATTGGTGGCGGAGATAGAAAGGAAATGGACGCGCTCCAGCAGCGGATTGCGCTTATTGCCCGCCTCTTCAAGTACGCGCTCGTTAAATGCAAGCCATGACAGCTCACGGTTGATAAAACGTTCCGGATGCTGCAGTGCGATATGTTTTTTGCTGGATTTCTCTGACATAGTAACCGTAATCTATGGTGTTCTTCATTAACAGTAAAGTCACAACGTGAAAACACTCTATTTACTGCGTCATGCCAAGGCCGAGCCCGGCGGCAAGGAATTGAACGATATGGATCGCATGCTTTCCCTGCGCGGCCATGAGGCTTGTGCGCAAGTGGGAATCTATATAAAAACCAGGCGATATGCCCCTTCGCTGGTGCTTTCTTCCCCGTCTGTGCGCACCAAAGAAACGAGTGAGCTGGTTATGCAGGCGGCGAATATTCCGGTATCTTGCCAGATTGAAAATACGCTGTATCTGGCAACTGCGGATGAAATATTACAGGTCATACAAAAAACAAACGATACATTGCCCTCTGTAATGGTTGTAGGCCATAATCCCGGCATGCATCATGTTGCACTTTTGCTTTCCCGGGCCAGCCAAACATTACTGCGTGAGATGTTGGAGCTCAAGTACCCGACAGGTTCACTGAGTGTGATTGAATTCAAAAGCAACCATTGGCAGGATATTGTGCCAGGCAATGGGGAGCTGGTTGATTTTATAACACCCGGTCAACTTTAATGGGCTTTTTCAAGCGCATCCAGATGGGCTAGAATATCCTGGCGTAATTTCGTTTCATTGGCAATGGATGGCCCGCGCACCATCAAAAGCCACGGCGCCTGCCAATACTCAACATGCCAGCCGGTTTCATGCATAAATTGCCGCACATAGGCAAATTGATCGCGTGCTGAGCCATTAAAGGCAATGCCAAAATTATCTTCCAACGGTTTGGAAAAAGGATTGGCCAAATATAAAATTACTGAACTGGACTCTGTGATTTTGTGCGGGAAAGGATATACCGCTTCACGTTGAGAGAAAAATGCGCCGACATTGCTTTGCACGGAAAGTCCGCCGGCAGGCAATAGGGTGCTTATGGCGTTAATAGGAGTGTCATCCTTATGCAGTTTTATTCCGGTAATATCCCACTGCATTAAAACATCTGTTGTGCCCGCCAGGGGAATGATGATTGCCAGTGATAACATAGCGCACAGATATAAATCTTTTCTGCGCATAGGCATTATTGTGAACCGGCAAAACCCCTGATAAGCGGCAATGATTATGACAGGAATAATGGCTGCCGTATGGTAAGAAACAATGCTGCGCTGTAGCGCGTCGGCTGCCAATAAATTGGCCGCCAAATCTGCAATGGCAGGAAGTAAGGTAAGCATTGATAAGACTGGCAGCATAAGCCCGCTCATTCCTAATAAAAGAATATATATGCTGCCGGGATTATTATTGTTGCCCCTTTCAAAGAGCAGGTAAAATACAGTGGAAAATTTAGTGGCCCATGGCATACCCAGCCACGCATACCGGCTTGTAGCGGTGTCACCGGCAATGAGCATCGCGTGCGTGCCTTGATGGAGAGCAGGCATGACAACGAAGAGCAGTGCTATCAGTGTTGTAATGCCCAGGCCTATGATTGCTGCGCCACGCCGCCAGTCATGATGACGGATTGCCCATAATGCTCCGAACCCTGCAACACTCAACCCATAATGTTCTTTCGTCAGAAGCAGTAATAGTAATGCAGGCACAAAAGTGGTGAAGCGTTTGGCAAATAGCGCCCAAAGTGAGAGTATTATCAGCGGAGCAGCAAAGGCGATTTCATGAAAATCCCAGATTGCAGCGCTGAGTACAAAAGGATTAAGCCAGTAAAGCAGGGTGCCTATCCATGCTTCACGCGGATTGGCCCCAGCATATTTAAGCGTATAAAATACGCCTATCCCCGTCATCGAAAAACATAGCGACTGCACCAGTTGCAGCAGTTCTATATGCGGCCATAGCGCATAAAATGGCACAATGAGGAATAATATGGGTGAGAAGTGGAACCCAAACCAATGTTGGGGAGTAAAGGGCACGGTTGCGGTAGTGATGGGCGCGCGGTGATGCAGGATATTCCAAAAAACCTGGTCAAATGTGCCAATATCCAGCAGCGAAGTTTTATAAGTATAAAGACGCGTGAGCGCTAAAACGAAGGTAAGAATGGCATGCGCCAAAGCGCAACTTATAAGCGCGGCACTGTGCCAGGAGTATTGCTTGATAGGAGATAAGGACATGCTATATGTTTTTCAGCAATTTAGAGATGACAGGTTCTACCCATTATGGCTTCTTCGTCAATACTGCGTTCGCGCCGGTTTCTGCCGCTTTTTATAACGCAGTTCCTGGGCGCATTAAACGATAATTTTTTTAAAAATGCAGTGGTTATCTTAGTAACCTACCGCACATCGGAAGAATTTCATATTGCCCCGCAAACATTGGTGACGATTTCCGGCGCATTATTTATCCTTCCCTATATTATATTCTGCGCAACGGCGGGCAAGCTTGCCGATAAATATGATAAGGCGGTGATTGCCCGCATCATCAAAATAGCCGAAATCGGCTTTATGATGTTGGCGGCGATTGGCTTTATGTTTCATCTGGTCGGATTTTTATTCATTGTTCTGTTTTGCATGGGCGCGCATTCCGCATTTTTCAGCCCGGTAAAATATGCGCTGCTGCCCGATCATCTGCATAAAGAAGAATTGATGCAGGGCAATGCCTATATTGAAGCGGGCACCTTTATTGCCATACTGCTCGGCACCATTATGGGCGGTATTCTTGTGCTAAGGCCCCACGGTGAGCTGACGGTCTCGCTTATGGTGATTACCATTGCGTTTCTGGGAGCATTGGCAAGCAGGTTTATTCCTCCTGCGACCATGCGTGATGAAAGCGTGCATGTGTGCCCTAATATCGTATCAGAAACCTGGGATATGCTTGTATATGTAGTGAAGCGCCGCGAACTTCTTAAAGGCGTTCTGGCAAATTCCTGGTTCTGGTTCATGGGGATGACATTCCTTACGTTGTTTCCTGCCTACACCAAACAAATCATTGGCGCCAACGAACATGTGGTTACTTTGTTTCTCACAGGGTTCTCGGTTGGCATTGGTGTTGGTGCTATTGCTTGCGGTTCCTTATTGAAAGGCAAAGTATCCACCCGTTATGTGCCATGGAGTGCATTGGGTATGAGTGTTTTTACCTTCGATCTGTATGGGGTAAGCCCGCATCAGTTATTTGAACATCAGGGAACATTAATGACGCTGGGTGCGTTTCTTACTACGGCCTATGGATGGCGTATGGTGGTGGACTTATCAATGATCGCGGTTTTTGGCGGATTTTATATTGTGCCGCTTTATGCTTTTATCCAGCAACTAAGCGATCCCATGCACCGCGCGCAAGTCATGGCATGCAATAATGTGGTAAACGCTTTCTTTATGGTGGCGTCAGCAGTCTTAGCGCTGTGCCTGTTTGCCATAAGCTTCAGTGTGGCTCAGGTGTTTCTGGTGGCAGGCGTACTCAATGTTGGCGTTGCCGCATATCTGCTGACGTCTCACGGCAAACTGGCATCCGGTTAACGCTCCGTTACACACGCCTTATTGTTTTTTGCACTTTTCAACTAATTTGAAAAGATTGTCGATGAGTTCAGCGCCGAGCGTGCCGCCATCGCCGCTGATTTTATTGCGGAATATAGCAAGCAGCGTATCGATATGTTTGCGGATGGCGGTCATATGTTCGGGGATGGGTTTAAAGGTCTGATTACAAAAATCATCCAGCGATTTTGCAACGCGTGTGGCAAGTTCAAAACCGAAAGTGCCCGCTTGCGACTTGATGACAAAAGCGGTCTTGGCAAGCTTCTTGATGTCAGGCTCGCATGCAGCAAGATTAGCCATTGCTTTATTGTAAGAATGTTCCAGAGCGGCCAGGTCGTTATTGACCCATTCGAGGAAATTATCTTTATGTTCGTGTATAATCTGCTGGGCATTTTCAATATTCTCAGCGCTGAAAATCTGTTTGATGTCCACATTCTCGCCAATAAGTTTTTTGAGGCTGTAGTCCGGCGCTACAATACGCACTTCCGTATCATCCAGTGCTACAAAGGGATCGTTTTTATCCATGCAATGCTTCCTTCGTTATTTGCGTTTTTCTGTTCCGTCAGGCGGCAATATACTCCGCCGTCTCCTGTCAGGCCCAACAAATTGTTTGCTGAAAATGAAACTGCGCGGATTATCGATCAGCAAAGCGATGCGGCTGCAAAGGGTTTTTGCGCTGAATGGCTTTACTACAAACTCGGTTACGCCTATATCGCGTGCTTTTTCAACGTGTTCACGTTCAGCATTGCCCGTTAGCATAATGATAGGCATGAAGCGATTAGGGGATACATCCGAAGTTCTCAGAAATTTAACCAGGTTAATACCGTCCATGGGTGACATTTGCCAATCCGTGATGACCATGTCAATTTTATTCGTTTGCAGAAATTTGAGCGCTTGCGATCCGTCGCAGGCGACAACGATTTCTTTGAAGCCAAGGCTTTCAAGCACCTGACGGACGATAAGGGCGATGCGGCGATCATCATCGGCAATAAGAACATGCACTTTGGCCAAATGCGCAGAGAGATCTTTATTATTAGGTTTTATCGAGGATAATTTCATGAAGCGTTAATATTCTTAAAACCAGATTTAGGAACCCATATTTCCTGATTATACACAATAATTGCCCAATATTGAATATAAGTGAAACATTTTTATTACATATTTTCAATCAGGGGTTTTATAAAAGGAATAGTAATTTCGCGTTTAGTTTCAATACTGTTGCGGGAGATCTTATCCATCAGGGCCTGCCCAACAGTAAAAGAACGTTCCATCCGCCGCATAAGATAGGCAATTACATCCTCATGCACCTGTAATTGATGGTCAGCACAATATTTCATAAGAAACCCATGTAATGCCATTTCGTCAGGCGCATCAATATGGGGTGCAGGCAATGCCAGAAGCCGCGAACGAAGATCGGGCAAGGTAAAGGGCAGCAGGGGAACGTGCATGCGGGATGTCAGCAGCAGGCAAAGATTATGCGATTCAGCATGGCGCAGCAGATGAAAGAAAGCCGTTTCATCAATAATGTTATGAATATCTTCAAGTATCGCATGCGTATGCCCATTCCACAACTCAGCGGAAGCAAGAGTTCCCAGCAATGCCTGATCTATCAGTGATGCTCCTGTGCGGTCCTTCCAACGCAGCGCAAGATGGGTTTTTCCAGAAGCTTCAGGGCCTGAAAGCAGTGCTATGCGTGCAGAGTCTTCCGGCCAGCTATCAAGAAAACGTGCGGCTTCAGCATTGGACCCTGAAATGATGAAATCAGAGGCGGCGTAATTCACAGACACGGGCCATTGAAAAGCAATCTGTGCCATAATTATTGCTTCGCCTCAGTGCCGCTATACAGCGAACTGTGCAGATAACGCTCAGTGGCAAAACGGACGAGCACACCCAGGATGGCAGTAACAGGAACAGCAATCAGAATACCTACAAAACCGAAAAGTGCGCCGCCGGCAAGCATGCCAAAAATAATCCATAACGGATGCAAACCTACTTTGCTGCCTACCAGGCGCGGGACGATTAAACTGTTCTCCAGTATCATGCCGCTCGCATATATCGCCAGCACGGCGACAATATGGGCGCTATCGTCAAACTGAAAGCAGGAGACAATAAATGCAAGAAGGCAGCCGGTGCAAATGCCTACGAAGGGAACGAATAAAAATAATCCGGTCATGATGCCTATCATCAAACCAAAATTAAGCCCTACCAGGGAAAGCGTAACACCATAATAGCTTGCCATAATAAGGCAGACATTGGTTTGCCCGCGAATAAACCCAGACAATGTTTGATCAATAGCATGTAACTGTTCGCGGATAATTTGCGCATGATCACGCGGTAGCAAGGTGTCGCAATGCGCCACCAGCCTGTCCCAGTCACGCAGCAGATAAAATGCCACCACGGGCGTAATAAAAATCAGCAACAGTATGTTAAGAAGCGCGAGCCCTGACTGAAGAGCATTGGAGGCCGCTTTCCCTCCCCAACCTATCACGGTGCCGCCAAAATTATTAAGCGCTTCCTTGATGGAGTCTTCCTGATCGGGGCTCAGTAGCGCAAGATAGTGTTCAACATCTTTGCCATAGTGGGTTTGCAAGTTATGCAGCTGTTCGGGCAGTTGGTGCATTAATGCATTTAACTGATGGACAATCAGCGGCACAAGCACCACGCAGAGAATAACAGCAGTAAGAAAGAATCCTATGGTGATTACGCCCGCAGCGGTGCTGCGCGACCATTTCCAGGCACATAGTTTGCGCACTGCCGGGTCAAGGAAATAGGCCGCCAGAATACCCACTACAAAAGGCAGCAATACACTTTTAATGAGTGAAAGAAATACAAAGAACAGTATTATTCCAACTGCCCAGAACCAGGATCTGGAACGCAAGGAATGTGAGGGGAGGTGCGGTGTTAATTTTGTCATCTGAGTGCCAATACTAAACTATCTCCATCCTGCATTACTCTTAAGCCTGCTGCAACCAGCGTCTTGCCAAGAATATCAGGAGTTCCCTTAAATGTAATGGTCATAGTGGTTTCATAAAAAGAAATCGAGTTGAAAGTAATACTTACAATGTTGCCATGGGCAAGCAAGCGTTTACGCAGCGCCTGCCATTCGCGGATATCGGAAGTATTAACGCGCGCATTGATCTCTTTCAGACGGTCATACTCTATTTTATTGGGATCAATTGTTTGTTGTTTATATAAACTTCGAGCGATATCATTGGATGCGCGTGCCATCAGGCTGTCCAGTTTTTCCGTTGAATGAATGATATAATTCATATGTGTTGTTTCGGATTTTCCCTGCACCAGCCGCTTTAACGTTACTTCAAGCGTAGGCTTGGGATCGGCTTTTTCATTGTAAAATGCCGATACTACGTAAGCATCGCCCACGCCATAACGCTTGAGCATGCGTGCGAGTGCTGCAGCGGTGGTGGTTTCCACATTTGTATCGTCCACGTCCACGCGATCATCAAGATCGCCCAGTGGCGCAATGACCAGCCCGCCGCCAAACTCCAGCGCTGCATCATACCATACATTGCGCCATTTATTATCATCCTGCCATAATTTAAGTGTGCTGCCATCATTATAAACGGGCAACACCAGCACGGCTTTATGGACGAATTCGCTGTCTGTCGCCGCGGCTGCAGCAGGAGCTGGCGCGCCAGGAGCAGCAGGAGCGGGTGGTGTGGGCGCAGACGGAGGAGAAGAAGCGGGTAAGCCAAGCAACGCCTGCATCTGGCCTGCGTCAAAATTATAGCGCAACGTGGCATGATAATGGGTTGCCGTCATTTTTTCGTTTATCACTTCGAATCCGCGCACCATCACGCTTATCTGCGGATGGGTAGTCTTGGCAATTATCTCCTGGGCCTTGGCGTGATTGCGCTGCGCAACAAGCTGTTTAAAAGCCTCTATTTCCCCTTGCGCCAAGGCTTTGGTTCGGGCGTCGGTGGTGTCTTTACCGTCTGCATCTACCACTATATTATCAATGCTGTAATCGCTTGCCGCATACGCAGGCATAGGAATGTAAGCAAAGAAAAGCAGTAAAATACTTGCCAGCAGAACGGTTTTGTAGGAATAATGCGGCAAATTTTTGCAGGAGATCATAATGACTAAAGCTCAAGTAACGTATGCGGATGCGGGGGTGAATATAGACGCTGGCAATGCGCTTGTCGAGCGGATCAAACCACTCGCTAAAGCAACCGCGCGCGCGGGCCTCATGGGTGGCATCGGTGGGTTTGGCGCGTTGTTTGATCTCAAAGCTACAGGCTATAAAGATCCCATTCTGGTTTCGGGCACGGACGGTGTTGGCACCAAGATCAAGCTTGCTCAGCATTTAAAAAAACACGATACAATCGGCACCGATCTGGTGGCAATGTGTGTTAATGATTTAGTAGTGCAGGGAGCAGAACCCCTCTTTTTCCTCGATTATTTTGCGACTTCGGCATTGGATGTTGATGTGGCTGAAAGCGTGGTGAAAGGCATTGCCGATGGCTGTAAAAAATCGGGCTGTGCGCTTGTGGGTGGCGAAACGGCGGAAATGCCTGGCATCTATCAGCCAGGGGAATATGACCTGGCGGGATTTGCCGTAGGCGCAGTGGAGCGCGATCAAATACTGCCTGCACAAGTGAAAGCAGGCGATGTCATATTAGGCCTGGCATCGGATGGATTGCATTCCACAGGATTTTCGTTAGTGCGGTTTCTGATTGAAAAGCATAAAATAGATATTAAAGCCAAAGCTCCTTTCGCATCAGACAAAATATTAAGTGACGTGCTGATGGTTCCCACACGCCTTTATGTAAAATCCTGTCTGGCGGCGATTCGCTCAGGCGGAGTGCATGCGTTGGCGCATATTACCGGCGGCGGTCTTACAGAAAATACGCCGCGCGTGTTGCCGGACAATGTATCGGCTGAAATCAATCTTAGCAGTTGGGAAATGTCGCCATTATTTAAATGGATCCAACAAACGGGTAATATCGCGCTTCCTGAAATGCTGCGCACCTTCAATTGCGGCATCGGCATGATAGTGGTTGTTGCTCCTGATAAAGCGGATTCCGTCAAAGCCAAGCTCATCAGTGAAGGCGAAACGGTTACGACCATTGGCAAGCTCGTGGCGAAACAAAGTGAACGG
>Ga0206890_1026_pt1 | contig 47491 bp, 50 predicted proteins | sample Alteio_BWOrgHeat_58_FD_152960 | JGI IMG/M metagenome (GOLD analysis project Ga0206890, IMG submission 152960) | Enriched cells from forest soil in Barre Woods Harvard Forest LTER site, Petersham, Massachusetts, United States - Alteio_BWOrgHeat_Nextera6 ... | reverse complement strand
TTCGCCACGGCGCAACGCGACGGTTTCGGTCAACCCGTTAGATGAATTTCAGATACGGTCGATAACGCCGTCGGGGGTGTTTGCCATTCAGCAGGATTTTGATAACATTATGGTTGTGCCGATTGATTTTGCCCGCGATATGCTGGACCAGCCCAAAAATGTTAGCTCAATTGAGTTAAACTATAAACCCGGCACCGATGTTGAGGCCGTGCAGCAGGATATCAACGATAAAATCGGCAAAAACTTTACCGTTAAAAATCGCAGGCAACAAAACTCCGAACTATACAAAACCCTCAATTACGAGCGCTGGGCCATATTTATGATATTAACCTTTGTATTGATCATTGCGGCGTTTAACATAATAGGCTCGTTAACCATGCTGGTTATTGATAAGCGCAAGGATATTGCCGTTTTAACCAGCCTGGGCGCCAACAAGCAAACCATACAGGGCATCTTCTTTTTCGAGGGGATGATGATATCATTTGTGGGCTGCATAATTGGCATTTTATTAGGCACGGTATTTTGTATATTGCAGCAACGATATGGTATGATAAAAATGGGCGGGCAGATGACCGTTATTGACGCTTACCCCGTTGTATTGAACGCGGCCGATTTTGGCCTGGTATTTTTAACAGTAGGCATTATTTCGGTCATTGCATCGGGCATCAGCGCCCGGTTAAGTATTAAAGGATTGGACGATATCAAACAGGATTTATAACTTTACCAAATGCGAACTAAACTAACAGGCTTATTATTTGGGATACTGACCCTCGGTATAGTTGCCTGCGAAAACAAACCGGCAAAAAAAACAAAGGCCATTATGACCTATAAGGGGTTGTACAGCTACGGGCCCGAAATAAAATCATTTAAAGAGTGTGCCAGCGGCCATGAATTTTGGGCTGCCGATAGCTCTGCGCAGCTGGAGCTAAAATATTCGCAGCTTAACCTTGCGCAACCCGATGAACCCGTATATGTTGAAGTACAGGGGGATAAAATAAAATCATCAAAAGATGGATTAGGTTCGGACTATGACAGTATATTGGTCGTAAAAAAATTAATTAAAATAACTAAAGATATTCCGAAAGGGATGTGTAATTGAGGTTAAAAGTAAAAAGCGAAAGGCAGAAAGCGTTATATTTGTTTAATTCGCATCTATCGTTCATTTTTGCGTTCTTAAAAATCAATAAATAATTCAAACTCTACGGCCACTTCGGCGTTAACTAATTTATTATGGAATCAAAACGTCAACAAAAATTTGCCGGAGTAATACAAGAAGATCTTGCAGCTATATTCCAGCGCGAAGGCATGAATTATTTGCCTAATACCCTGGTAACTATTACCAAAGTGCGGGTTACGCCCGATTTGGCTATAGCTCGGATATTTCTGAGCTTTTTTAATATGGCCAATACCATGCTGGCCCTGGCAACCATTAAGGCACACGCGTCAGAGATCCGTTATAAATTAGGCGGACGTATTAAGGACCAGGTAAGGATCATACCTCAACTGGAGTTTTTTATTGATGATACCAGCGAATATGTGGACCGTATGGACAAGATATTCGATAAGATCAGCAAGGAAGACCGTCAGCCCGATTAATTGCCTTTCTTAATGGATGCTACTGTACGATTAGGGCGCTACTTAGTCGCCCATGAAACCGCTATTGGAAAAGTTATTGACTTTGATGCCGGGACCGACCGCCTTTATCAATTTGATTTTACAGAAGACAATACCGAATTAAGCCTTGGCCTCATTGGCGATACCGAAGAATTTACCCATTGGATAGCAAAAAAACTGGCCGATAACCATTGTCGCTACGGTATTGGCGGGTATATGGAACACCGCACCCTTTATGCCCGCAGCGCGCTGTTTAATAAAGGCGATGAACCCCGTCGCCTGCATTTAGGTATTGATATATGGGCAAAAGCAGGGACGTCCGTTTACTCGCCCCTGCCGGCTACCATACATAGCTTCCACGACAATAACAACTTTGGCGATTACGGCCCTACCCTAATTTTAATGAACCACCTGCCCGGCTTTGAATTATATAGCTTGTACGGGCACCTCAGCCGTAATAGCCTGGAAGGATTAACAGTTGGGCAACCCATAGCCCTAAACCAACAAATAGGCACGCTTGGCCAAAATGATGAAAACGGGCAATGGCCGCCGCACCTGCATTTCCAGCTCATGTTTGATATGGAAGGTTGCCTGGGCGATTACCCGGGCGTAGGCCAATATTCAAACAAAGATAAATACCTCCAAAACATTCCCGATCCTAATTTGCTGTTGCGGTTTCCGGCGGCGATAGTGGCTGGGCAGACGCATTAAAAAATATAAAATAAATGGACGGGTTTTACCTTCCTTTGCGCACAGCGGAAATGTGATTAAGTTAAGGAATCAATACTTTTAAAAAATGACTGGCCCATCGGGCCTACCCTCTTCCGGCGCGAGTGTGAAGCGCAGGCACGGGAGCGCTGTGTACTCGTGCCTTTCTTTTACGACAGTTGCATTTTAATTGCCTTAAGCGTACTTTTAAACCACAATGAGCACCAAATATAAATTCAGAAACCCGGAACAATTGTACTTTGTAAGCTTTGCAGTGGTAAACTGGATAGATCTTTTTATCCGTAATGAATACAAGGATATTATGTTGGATTCATGGCGGCATTGCCAGGCAAACAAAGGGCTTGAAATATTTGGATGGTGCATTATGAGTAGCCATGCCCACATGATCATAGGTACGCATGGCGAAAAATTGGAAGATATTATGCGGGATATGAAAAAGCATACCTCGCTGGCATTAAAAGCGGCTATTAAAAACCATCCGGGCGAAAGCCGCAGGGAATGGATGCTATGGATGATGGAACGGGCCGGGAAGGAAAACAGCCAGAACCTTAATTTTCAGTTATGGCAGCAGGACAACCACCCAATAGAATTATTTGATCAAAAAATATTGCATCAAAAACTGAATTATATACACAATAACCCGGTAGTGGCAGGTATAGTTGAACGGCCCGAAGACTATTTGTATAGTAGCGCAAAAGATTATTGTGGCTTAAAAGGCCTTATTGAAATTACAATGGCAGCGCCTATGATATTATAAAGGTTGGTTACTTAGCAAATAGGGCACGAGTACGCCACGCTTTAGGCCTGCGCTGCATACTCGCGCCAGGGGGGAAACAAGAATACCTGGAACATCATATGCTGAATAATAAAGAAGAAGTTATGGAACTGTTAGCAACATCGGTAAATGTGTATAATAAGCTAAGGCCACACATGAGTTGTAATATGCTAACACCTGAAACTGTTCATCAAAATAACTTAATCGTACAGCGAAATTGGAAAAGTTATTATAAATCTAAAAATGTGGATTTGTAAACTTATTTTAGGACTAATAAATAATGTAAACGTATATCAGGATTAATCAATTAACCTGTAAACTTATTTTAGGACGATACACTTAGCAAATAGGGCACGAGTACGCCACGCTTTAGGCCTGCGCTGCATACTCGCGCCAGGGGGGTGGGTAAAACTAAGTCAACCATTAAAAAACTTTGCTTTAGAAAACAATATTCTGCTCACCCATTATTGGGCTCAATATCAAATGGTTGATACCAAAATGCGTCTTAATTTTAAGCAAGTAAGTCCATGAAAATTTTAAAGGAATATTGTTTATTTTTGTTTATTTTTATTTTGATAGCCTGTAATTCTATGGAGTATAAAGTTTTGGATTGCTTTGAAGCAGCTAATCTCAAAAAATCAGCTAAGTTTTTAATAAACATTGAGTTTAACCTTTCATCCGTCTATTCGCTAAATGATTCATCTTACTTAGTAATGCCATTAAATCCTTTGGGGAAAAGCATGCTTATTAAGAATAAAAATTTGTTAGAACAATTTATAAATGAAAAATATTTTCCTGATAATGAAGAAGCAAACAAATTCTATTTTGATAATAAACAATGCACAGATAATTTAATTAAATGCAAAGAAAAACTTAAGATTGAATTAATAGACTATGTCTTTAAAGGGGGAAATCATTTTCAGGAGGAAAACTCTTTGGAACAGATTGATTATGTCTATGAAACTTTAAAAAAAAGAAAAGCAATCAAAAAATACAAATTGAATTTTATAGTGCTGATCGGAGATTTTATAATCAGGAAATATGGAAATAACGATATTAGATGGGGTCTTGTAGCTAAGAAACAATTACTAAACCCGATAATGAATCTTGTTTTGATTAAAGATGAAAAAAATGGGATTTATTTTGACATTGAAGAAAGTATTTTCGGGAAATATTCCTATTCTGGGATTAGAATGGTTATTCATGAAATGGATACTTACACACAAAAGTCAAACCAATTTGACACAATAGTTAAGGTTATGTAATTAACTCAAACTACGTAGAATACAAAGATGGCTGTGTTATAAAATTGTGATTTGAGATATAAACCATTGACAACCAACAATAATTTATAATTTTAAAGCCTGTAATTTGATAAACGCTTTAATAAATAACCCCGCAAGCCGTCCGAACCGCCGCAGAGCAACGCAGGCGGTTGCGAGTTGAGCAAAAGGTCTATGCAGGGAAAGCGCAGCGGCTGCATAGTATGTCTCTACACGAGCAAAGGGCGTCAGTGTTTGATATGGGTGGTGGGACGAGAAAGGCAAATCAAACGCGACCCCTTTGCGAAGCCGTTGTGGGGGCTGGCGCAAGTTTACTCTTTTGACAATGAAGACTTTATCTAAATCGATGCCTGTGATTATTGGGAAGCATCCACTATAATGAAAAAAATACAGAAATTAATCCATCCAAGTTTCAATGCAATAATATTTACTGTATTTTTAGCAGCGATAGGCGAAATACATCATAACCTAACCAGCGAGACATCGTTGTTTCATTTCCTGATAAATGAACACTACCGAAGAGATTACTTTACTGACGGATAATATCCACCTGCTTACTAAAGATCAGGCCTGGCATTACCGTGTTTTGCCAAAAAGCAAAGCAGCTAACCGGTTTATTTTGTATTGTGAGGATGCGGCAGATCAGTATGCGTTATCCGCAGAACTGGAAATACTGTTAGGTACCGATGTTAGTTTAGAACCTATCCCAGCCGAACAAATAGCCCGGCTGCTATCCAAATATTATATCAAAGACAATGCCGCGCAGGGATCGGCCCAGGTGCAGGTAAATAATAATGCCGATGACTTTTTGGCCAACCTGATACAGGAAGCCAAGAATTTGAAAAGCAGCGATATCCATATTGAAAGCTATGAAAACAAATGCCGGGTCCGTATCCGCATCGACGGCATGATGGTGGAGCGCTACCTGTTGAAGCGGGAGGATTACCCGGCGCTGATCAATAAGGTAAAGATCATCGCCAACCTGGACATCGCCGAAAAACGCTTGCCCCAGGATGGCCGCATCAACTTTAAACATAACGGCCAGCAGTTTGATATCCGGGCCTCTGTTTTGCCCACCCTGCATGGCGAAAAAGTGGTGCTGCGCTTGCTCAATAATGACGCTACCGATATAGACCTCAACAGCCTGGGCTTCTCCAAATTCGACCTCGACAATTATTTGCAGGGCGCCAAAAAGCCCAACGGTATTTTGCTGATCAGCGGCCCCACCGGCTCGGGTAAAACCACGACGCTGTATGCCACCTTAAAACTGCTGAAAACCAACCGCCTGTTTCTTTGTTCAGTTTGAGCGCTGATTGGGTTATTTGCTTACATTAGCTTAATCCATTTCTATATGAAACATTACCGTCTTTATTTATTATCGCTGGGCATTGCTGTTATGGGGGCCTGTTCGCCCAAAGTGGTTAAATATACCGTGCCCAATGGCGGGGTAATTAAGCCCGTTACGGTTATTCCGCCGGTTGTTGATTCGAACATCGCGCCAACCAATCCGCACGCGGTAACCAACCTGTTTTATATCAATAAATCAGACTCTTTAGTCGGTCTCGCTAAAAAACAATTGCGGCCCATGCTGGTTGACAGCGCCGGGGCAGCGGTACCGTCCGAATGGATAGGGTCGGTTAATTTTGGTATCCGTAAACCTAATTATGTAATTATTCATTTTACCGCGCAGGATTCGATACAACAAACCATAAAAACCTTTACAGTACCGGTTAGCCAAACCAGCGCCCATTATGTTATTGGTAAAGATGGCAAGGTATATCACATGGTAAATGATTACCTGCGCGCAAACCAGGCCGGTTTAGGCAAGTGGGGTAGTGTTATTGATATGAACAGTTGCTCATTGGGTATTGAGATTGATAATAACGGAGACGAGCCCTACACCGATGCCCAGGTAAAAAGCCTGCTGATACTATTAGACTACCTGAAAAAAGCCTATAACATCCCAACAGCTAATTTTATAGGCCACCAGGATTTTGCCCCCAAGCGCAAGCCCGATCCGGGGCCGCTATTTCCGTGGAAAATATTGGCGCAACATGGCTTTGGCTATTGGGCAGACGATGTGCTTGATACCATCCCACCAAATTTTGATCCGATGATAGCCCTGCGTCTCATCGGCTATGATACCTCCGACCAAAACGCAGCTATAGTAGCTTTTAAACGCCATTTTGTACAAACAGATTACACCCCGGAACTTACCCCACAAGATTTGATGGTGCTGTTTAATGTGTACAAAAAATATTAGTTTACGTGTTTAGCGATCAATAGTGGCTGGAGGCGGTTTAACATGCACAGCGGGTATGATGATAGCATTTTAAGGCAACTTGAGGTGCAGTTAAGGCTACATGAGGCATTATTAAAACGATGTTTTAGGGCCTTGAAACGTTGTAGCAGATTTGTTTTTGCATGGATAACCGACAAGGTTTAAGGCGTTTTTTTGTGGTGCATTGCATAGCTTTAAGCTGTATTTTAGCTATAACAAGCTATATGAACAGGGCATTTTGAAATGCGGGTGTTTTTTTGTATCTTTAATAGTAAACCGCAATTCTACGAAGTTTATGATGGCGCTTTCAGCTTGATTTTTCAACATAAAACACATAAAAAAAATAAAACTGAATTTCCCCCAATTTTTTGTGGGTTGAAAAGGTCGTTCTTTGAAATTATTTACATATTGATGTTTAGTTAGTTTACAGTGGGCAGTTTGCAACACTAACGCTGCAAACTGCCTACTGCGAACCGCAAACTACTTCTTCACCCAGCCATCCTTTAACGTTACCGTTCTGTTAAACACTAACTTTTCGGGCGTTGAGTATTTATCCAGCGTGAAATACCCTTTGCGGATAAACTGGTAGCCTTTACCCACTTCAACAGTGGCCAAATCGGGTTCTATATAAGCATTGATAATTTTCAAGCTATCCGGGTTCAGGTAATCTTTAAAATCGCCGTCTTCGTTTGAGGGGTCTTCTACTTTAAACAGGCGGTCGTACAGGCGCACCTCGGCAGTTTTAGCATGCGGAACGCTAACCCAATGTATGGTGCCTTTTACATGGATACCGCTGGTATCATTACCCGATAACGTGTTAGGAACGTAACTGCAATATATTTCGGTCACGTTGCCGTCGGCATCCTTTTTAAAATCGTCGCATTTAACAATGTAGGCGTTTTTGAGGCGCACCATAAGGCCCACACCCAGGCGGAAAAACTTTTTAGGGGGCTCTTCCATAAAGTCTTCGCGCTCTATCCAAAGCTCGTTGCTGAACGGTATATCTCTGCCGCCATCGCCGCCTTCAACTTCGGGGTTGTTTTCGCCATGCATGGTTTCGGTTTGGTCTTCCGGATAGTTGGTGATGATCATTTTAATTGGATCAAGCACCGCCATACGGCGCCAGGCCGATTTATTGAGGTCCTCGCGGATGCAGAATTCAAGCAAGCCAACGTCTATCATGTTTTCGCGTTTGGCTACGCCAATCCGTTCGCAAAATTCGCGGATAGAAGCGGCGGTATATCCCCGGCGACGTAAACCACTGATGGTTGACATACGCGGATCATCCCAGCTTTCTACATGGTTGTCACTCACTAATTGCATCAGCTTACGCTTGCTCATTACCGTATAGGTCATGTTTAGCCGGGCAAACTCATATTGTTTGGAGGGGAATATATCCAGTTGTTCGATAAACAGATCATACAACGGCCTGTGCGAAACAAACTCCAGTGTACAAATGGAGTGCGTTATCTTTTCAATAGCATCTGATTGCCCATGCGCAAAATCATACATCGGGTAAATGCACCATTTATCGCCTGTACGGTGATGATGGGCATGTTTAATGCGGTACATCAATGGGTCGCGCAACAGCATGTTTGGCGAAGCCAGGTCTATCTTTGCGCGAAGTACTTTTGCCCCGTCGGGATATTTGCCGGCTTTCATATCAGCAAAAAGCGCCAGGTTTTCGTCAACACTTCGGTCGCGGTATTGGTTAGGAGTGCCGGGTTCTGTGGGTGTACCTTTTTGTGCCGCTATTTCTTCGGCGGTGCTATCATCCACATAAGCCAAACCCTTGCGGATCAAAATGGTTGCAAAATCATATAGCTGATCAAAACAATCAGAAGCATATAATTCTTCGGCCCAATCAAAGCCCAGCCATTTTACGTCTTCTTTAATGCTGTCAACATATTCGGTTTCTTCCTTGGTTGGATTAGTATCATCAAAACGCAGGTTGGTTTTGCCATTGTACTTTTGTGCCAGTCCGAAGTTTAAACAAATGGATTTGGCGTGGCCAATATGCAAATAACCATTCGGCTCGGGCGGGAAACGGGTAAGCACCCGGCCACCGTGCTTATTGGCGCTTATATCTTCTTCAACTATCTCTTCAATAAAATTTAATGATCTTTCTTCGCTCATGGTGTTTTTAGCAATGAGGGCAAAAGTAATATTTTTTTGGCATACGGGCTTATTGGTGTGAGGCTTTAACAAAAGCTGAGGCAATGTGTATAAGGTTGTTGGTTACCTTGCCGCCGTTTTTACCCCCTCCCGGCCTCCCCCTAAAAATAGGGAGAGGTGCTGTCGACGGTGATGATAGTTTGCATATTCGCAATTATCCAAAAAAAGCAAGGGCCATGTGCGACACCTTCCCCTAAATTTAGGGGAAGGAGGAGGATAGGGTAAAAGTAGCCACAGGCTTAAAAAAGCAATTTTTCGGAAGGCTTTAATATAATCAGGGCAATGTGTATAAAGCTCCTGGTTACCTTGCCGCCGTTTTTACCCTCTCCCGGCCTCCCCCTAAAAATAGGGGGAGGTGCTGTCGGTGGCGATGTTTGGATATTGGCTATTGTTCAAAAGAAGCAAGGGCTTTGCGCGATACCTTCCCCTAAATTTAGGGGAAGGAGGAGGATAGGGTAAAAGTAGCGAAGAATAATTACTTTTAAACCAATGAACAAAATAACCGAATTCTGCCGGCATCTCAGAAACAACGCTACCCCGGCCGAAAAGATATTATGGGAAAAACTAAGAAAGCGAAATATTGGCGGTGAAAAGTTTTTGCGTCAGTTTCCGATATACATCGTTCAGGGATTGGGCCGCAAAACCTATTACATAGCCGACTTTTATTGCGCCCAATATAAATTAGTGATCGAGGTTGACGGGCCAATACATTTACTAAAGAAAGAATATGATAATAACCGTGATATGGTGATGAAAGAATGGGGTTTTGCTGTACTACGTTTTACCAATGATGACGTTACCGGTGATCTGAATAATGTGATCAATTGCATTGATGTTCACTTGTTAAACCACAGGAAACGCCTTTAAGGATTTTAGGCGCAAAATAGGAGTTTCTATCTAAAAAATTGATAAATCGAAGGCCCTGTGCGATACCTTCCCCTAAATTTAGGGGAAGGAGGAGGATAGGGTAAAAGGAGGCAGGATCCGAAAGTGATTTCTTTGTGTCAAATCATCACATGATGGCTACTTAACAATTCTTTCTTACTTTTACAAAAACCAATCCTGTTTTAATGAGTAAACCTTTTAACCGCCCCATTCGTGTCTTAGTGGCTAAAGTTGGCCTTGACGGGCACGACCGCGGCGCACGTATTATTGCTACCTCACTGCGCGACGCGGGTATGGAAGTTATTTATACCGGTCTGCGCCAAACCCCCGAAATGGTAGTAAACACCGCCCTGCAGGAGGATGTTGACGCTATTGGCATTTCCATCCTTTCGGGTGCGCACATGACCGTTTTCCCGAAGATAATTAACCTTATCAAAGAGAAAAAAATGGATGATGTGCTGGTTACCGGCGGCGGTATCATACCCGAAGAAGATATGAACGCGCTAAAAAGCCTGGGGGTTGGCGAACTCTTTCCACCGGGAACAAGTACTGTTGATATTGTTAAATACATAACCGAATGGGTGCACCGGCACCGCAATTTTTAAGTAGCTACAATGGCCTATCAAAACTTATTAACCGAATACAAGGGACGGATACAATACATCATCATTAACCGGGAGAGCAAATTAAATGCTTTAAATAAGGCGACCCTTGCCGAATTGCATGATGCGTTTACCGATGCGTTTAACAACCCTAATGTTGGCGGCGTCATCATAACCGGTGCAGGGCAAAAAGCCTTTATTGCCGGGGCCGATATTGCCGAGTTTGCCGACATGGATGTTGATACCGGGCGCCAATTATCCCGGGAGGGGCATACCAATGTATTTGACCTCATAGAGAATGGCAATAAACCCGTTATTGCTGCCATTAATGGTTTCGCGTTGGGCGGAGGGTTGGAGCTGGCAATGGCCTGCCATATCCGTATAGCTTCAGATAACGCCAAAATGGGGCTGCCCGAAGTAACATTAGGATTGATACCGGGCTATGGTGGTACCCAGCGCTTAACCGGCTTAGTAGGTAAAGGCAGGGCCTTGGAAATGATCATGACCGCTGATATGGTAACTGCTGCGGAGGCGCAGCAATACGGGCTGGTTAATCATGTGGTTGACAGCGAAACCCTATTGGCGAAGACCGAAGAGATCCTGCAAAAAATATTATTACGCGCTCCTTTGGCTATAGCATCAGCCATAACAGCTGTTAATGCCTCAACAAAAGCGGGGGTTAATGGGTTTGAAATTGAGATCGATGAATTTTCAAAATGTTTCGGAACCGCGGACTTTAGGGAGGGCGTAACCGCTTTCCTGGAAAAAAGGAAGCCTGGCTTTACCGGAAAATAGCCCTAATCTTACATTGTCCTGACCAAAAAACCCAAATGGTCAAAATTTATCTTATTGCTAATCAATCGATTGAATAATCGTGACATTTGGATGAAAAATCCTATTGGGTTTGATGTGTTACTTTGTTCTGTGTTTACAAAAACAGATAAACAAAACACACAACAGTCATGAAAAATACATTTAAATTTTCAACCTTATTTTTAGCTTTCGCCGCATTAACCGTAGGCGCAAAAGCACAAAGCACAACACCTGTTGCCGGTTCAGCAAGCACATCAAACGCGGTTCGTTTCAGCATTGGCGTTGACGCCGGGGTACCCACCGGTACATTATCAAACTCATATAACTGGAACCTCGGCGGCTCGTTACAAGCCGATATCCCGGTAGCGAACCAGCTATTTGTAACCGTTAACGCGGGTTATGATAATATTTATGGTAAGAAGAACATTTCGGGCACAAACCTGTCAGCGACCAACATAGAATTATTGCCGGTTAAAGCGGGTTTAAAGTTTTTCCCGGTAAGTAATTTTTACATCCAGGGCGAAGCTGGTGCAGGGTTTGCATTAAACAAAGCCGATGCCGGGTTTAATAAATCAGTAGCATTTATATATGCACCACAGGTTGGGTACCAATTTAACATTGGCGGCCAAAACTTTATTGATGCCGGTGTGCGCTATGAAGGCAGCACACAATTCAACAGCAATGTTGATAACAGTAAAGTTAACTTCGTTGCTTTGCGTTTAGCTTATGGCTTTTAAAGGTTAATTACTATAACCATAAAAGGGGGGCTGTCTTAACCGGATAGCCCCCTTTTTATGGTTATAGCTAAAAGAGTAAATCAAAATCATTATAATTGCTGCGTTTTAAAACACTTTTATCGTTATCTGTGGCGACAGGTATTAGCTTTACGCCGCTTTTTAACATTTATAGCAAAAAATTACAGTAAATTATACGTTGTTAATCCGTTATGCGTTTTAACACAATTATCTAAACACATAACATGAAAACCACGCTTAATACCTTAATCTGTTTATCCATTTTTGTTAGTCTGTCTTTAAGTGCGGCAGCACAGGCTGTTCCAGATACCGCACGTATCGCGGTTGGCCTTGATGCTGGTTACCCTGCCGGTAGCATCAGCTCAAGATATACTGCTAGTTTGGGCGGCTCTATCCGTTTTGATTACCCTATAGCTAAAAAATCATACCTTACCCTAAGTGTGGGTTATAACAACTTTTTTTTAGCCAACGGCGCAACAACAACACAACAGGCCATTTTAAATGTTCCGGTACCAACCCTGCAAACCATGCCGATAAAAGTTGGGTATAAATATTTTTTAATAAAAACTTTTTATGTACAAGCCGAGTTGGGCTCAACGCTTATATTAAACAAAGCTGCCGAGTATGCAACCAAGTCGTCGGCTTTTACCTATTCGCCGCAAATAGGTATGTTGTTTAATTTAAAGAACCATAATTTTATTGATGCCGGCCTGCGTTACGAGGGTGTATCAAGCTTTTATAACGATAACGATAAATATAATTTCTGGGCCGTACATATATCCTACGCGTTTAAATTATAGTTGCGCAGAGCTCTCCGGATCAAAATATCATAAGATTTACAAATTTTTATAAAAATTAGCAATTTTGTGTAACTTAACGGTCTCATACATTTACCGGTAAATCCTAATTGCTGATATGAAGAAAATACTCATCATAGATGATGAAGTGAACGTTGCGTTACTGCTCTCGAAGTTTTTAACGCGCAATGGCTTTGTTGTTAGCACGGCATCCAGCGGGACCAATGGCCTCGAGCAGCTTAAAAACGGTGAGTTTAACCTGGTATTATGTGATTTTAGGCTGGAAGATACGGATGGCCGCGAAATGCTTAAACAAATAAAAACGCATTATCCAAAAACAGGCGTTATTATTATTACCGGCTACTCAGATATTAAAATGGCCGTTGAGCTTATAAAAATGGGTGCCTATGATTATATCACCAAACCCCTTTATCCCGACGAAATATTAAACACTATTACCAAGGCCATCGAAACGCACAACGCGTTGATTGACGAACCACAACAAGCGGCCGTTGGCACTAATAAGGTAAACCAAAAACAAGCACTCACCGGAATGGTAATGGGCACAAGCAGGGCATCAAAAGAACTTGCACGCCAAATAGAGCTCATTGCTCCTACAAATTATAGTGTGATCATTTTGGGCGAAAGCGGCACCGGCAAAGAAGAGGCAGCCAAAAGCATTCACATGCACAGCCCCCGCCATAACCAGCCTTTTGTTGCTATGGATTGCGGATCATTAACAAAAGAACTGGCGGCAAGCGAGTTTTTTGGCCACGAAAAAGGTTCATTTACAGGAGCATTTGCCACCAAAATAGGCCATTTTGAAATGGCTAATGGCGGCACGCTGTTCCTGGACGAGGTTGGAAATTTATCATACGAGATACAGGCCGCATTATTACGGACAGTACAGGAAAGAAAAGTAAAACGGATAGGCAGTACCAAAGAGATTGATTTGGATGTGCGCATTATTGTAGCCACCAACGAAAGCCTGCAGGAAGGCATACAAAAAGGAAAATTCAGAGAAGATCTTTACCACCGCTTTAATGAGTTCAGCATATCTATGCCGCCGCTGCGCGAGCGTGGAAATGATATAATGCTGCTGGCCGAACACTTTTTAAAAACATCAAACCAGGAGCTAAACAGAAATGTGACCAGTTTTTCGCCCGAGGTAATTGAGTGTTTTATGAATTACCGCTGGCCGGGCAATATTCGCGAGTTAAAAAACATTGTGCGCCGGGCGGCATTGATAAGCGAGGGCAATGAAATAACCATGAAGGCCCTGCCACTTGAAATCTCAAACTATAAAACACCTTCTTTTGATTACAATTACAATCACGTAAGCGTGCATCACGAACCGGTAGAACCAAAAGAGCCTCGTCATGACCTTAAAAACGCGGCGCTTGAGGCCGAATACGATACTATTTTAAAGGTGCTGAAAGAGGTGAGCTATAACAAAACAAAAGCTGCGGAAATATTAAACATCGACCGTAAAACACTTTATAACAAGATGAAGGCCATTAACCTTAAATAACCATGCAACCCGGAGATAAGGCCATAGACGGGGATATGCTGAACGTACTGAAGCATGATATCAAAAACCAGCTTTCGAGCATAACCCTTGTACTTGAACAATTACGTTATGAAATGCCCGATGCGAGCGAGGACTGTGTAGGTTACCTGGATATGATTGCCCAAAGCGCCCGCGAAATACATGCTATATTAAAAAGCACCGATTAACATTAACCCTTGCTGTTAAAACTTTTTGGCGTTTTTTTGTTTATACATTACATTAAAATAGCCCATGTCGGTTTTTACCCATAAACAGAACAATAATATAATATTAGTCAGCATCATTGTATTGGGCTGCTTTTTATTATACGCGTTAAGCGGGTTGTTTAGTTCAATACTTGGCGCCATTATACTGTTTACCCTGTTCCGTCCATTTTACTTATACCTGGTTGAAAAGAAAAACTGGAACAAATCGGCCGTAGCATTAATGATCATCTTTATTTCGCTGGTGGTTATTATTTTGCCGTTTTTGTCGTTAAGTTTTATGGTTATCGGTAAAATATCGGGCATTAACCGCAGTACATTGCCTATACAAGCCTGGCAAACAAAAATTGACACATTTGCGGGTTCTCATTTGAATCAACCTCATTTTTTTGAAAACACCATACAAAAGCTGGGCACCTACGCTACCGACCTATTTCCGTCCATATTGGGCAGCGCGGCAAGTATTATTTTAACCTTATTGGTGTTATATTTTTTGTTGTATTTTATGCTCACCCAGATACGCGAGTTTGAGGCTGGCCTGCTTAGGTATGCGCCATTTCGTGAACAATACGCCTTAAAATTTGCCCTCGCCTTGCGCGATTGCACCTATTCAAACGTCTTGGGACAGGGTATCATAGCCATAACACAGGGCATACTGTTAGCTAACGGTTTCTGGATATTTGGCATACCCGACCCGGTGTTTTGGGGTATAATAGGTGCCTTTATTTCGTTTTTACCGGTGGTGGGCGCGCCAACATTATGCATTCCTGCAAGTATTGTGCTGTTTGCTAACGACCATACGCTAAAGGGTATTTTGTTGCTGGCTTATGGCTTATTATTTATCGGGAACATTGATAACGTGTTACGAATGATCATTAACCGGCGCATTGCTAATACCCATCCTATAATATCGGTAGTTGGTGTATTTATAGGGTTACCGCTTTTTGGCATTTTGGGCCTGGTTTTTGGTCCGTTATTATTATCGTATTTTTTATTGTTGCTTGAGATATATGAAACCAACCGTTTAGCGGCCGATAGGCTTGACCGAATAAGAAATGCCGGGGAAGATTGACCTAAACGCTGAACATTTTTGTGAACAAACATAAATTTTACATTGTTATTAAAATTAAACAATCAACTTAAAAAGTGTTAAATAACCCAATTGGTTATATTTGGCAGGATATTTAAGCGTTATAGATATAAAATTATTCAACTTAAAATTTATACCAATATGAATGATAACACAAAAGTAGTTGTAGCCCTGCTTGCAGGACTGGCAGCAGGAGCCGCATTAGGGATATTATTTGCACCTGATAAGGGTAATGAAACACGCGACAAGCTTTCAGAATCATTAAAAAACTTAGGCGATTCGATAAAAGAAACCGCAGCTGCAGAAATTGATAATCTTATTGAAATGAAAGATAAGATCGTTGATAATATTAAATCAAAAGTAAAAGGTGCCGAAGAAGAATACCAGGACGACCTGGAACATGCCTGATAGAAAGTCCGAAGTCTTTAGTCAAAAGTCCTTATACTTTTATGGGCTCGAGACTAAAGACTTTGAACTAAATACTTACGACTCAAAAAATGGAAGCCCCAAAAGAAACGCCACCACAACTTATTGATCAGCTTAAAGAATATGCCGAACTGCGTATTAAGCTGGCGAAATACAAAGCCATTGATGGCGGCTCGTCAATTATAGCCAGTATTATAGCTGATGTTGTTGTTATTATCAGTATGGTTTTGGCGTTTATTTTTGCAAGCTTCACTTTGGCTTTCTATTTGGGCCATGTGCTTGATTCTACGTGGGCTGGGTTTGGCTGTGTTTCGCTTATCTATTTATTAATAGCCATTGCATTTAAAATGAATAAAGCCGGGTTTGAACGGCCAATTGCAAATGCATTTATCCAAAAGTTCTTTAAAAAACCAAACAATGAGCCCAACGATAAGGAATAGCAGCGATTTAAGGGCCGAGATCTTTCGCCTGGAAAGAATAGAGATCGAGAAGGGAATAGCGCTAAAGGCCCGTTTTAATAGTCCTACGGCTACATTTTCGAGTGTCTTGTCTTTGTTTTCAAACTCTTCGGGGCAGGAAACGCCTAAAGACGGCGGACTCTTTAGCCAGGACTTTTTAGGGTTAATATCACGCTTTATTTTACCTATAACTTTAAACCGGACCATATTCAGACACTCAGGCCTGCTGGTTAAAACACTGGTAGGGGTACTTTCTCAAAAAGCATCGCATTATATCAGCGAAGACTCCCTCGGAAGTTTTTGGCATAAAATAAGCGCTGCCTTTGAAAATCACGGTGGGAAAGATTCCGGAATACTGGGTACCATAAAATCCCTTTTCGAAACTAAAAAACAGAAGAAAGGCGTTAACCATCCCGCAAATGCCCCGGTACAGCAAAACGTATTAAAGACAAACTAACACCAATTGTCCCGAAGTTATACGAATGGCATAAATCTTGACAACGACTTGTTTGTTTCGAATACATCAATCAAATGATCATCTGCAAATCAAATTCGTGAAATTCGTCCAAATTAGCGCAAATTCGTGCCTTTAAACTATTTTTGCGCTTTGAATCATAAAAAGTGGGAAAAGACAAATTACGGCGCTTCGCAGAAATAGAAACATTTAGCAATGTTTTACAGTTAGATGCCGGGAAGGCGTTTAAAGGTGAATGGGGTAATACCTTTTTTAAAAACAACAACCCTGTTGTACTGGAACTGGCCTGCGGAAAAGGCGAATACACGGTAAACTTAGCTGTATTATTTCCTCAAAAAAACTTTATCGGTATTGATTATAAAGGCAACCGTATTTGGCGCGGCGCTAAAACAGCGCTGGAAGACGGAGTAAATAACGTGGCCTTTTTGCGGATGCAGATTGAAAACCTGGTTGATTATTTTGCCGGCGGCGAGGTAGATGAGATCTGGATTACCTTTCCAGATCCGCAGCCCCAGTTAAGCCGCGAAAAAAAGCGCCTTACATCGCCCCGGTTTTTAAATATGTACCGGCAAATTTTACGTCCCGGCGCTTTCATTAATTTAAAAACAGACAATGACGACTTTCATGCTTATACAGCTGGGCAGATAGAGGAGCAAAAATTAAACCTACATGTACGCACAGAAGACCTCTATAATTCTGAGTATGCGGATGAAGTTTTATCTATAAAAACCTATTACGAAAAGAAATATTTAAAGCATAACAAAAACATTAACTATCTTAAGTTTTCATTCTGAAAGCAATGGAAGATCATACCTTTTTTGATAGTGTTCATGAAGTAGCCCGGCTGATACCCGCGGGCCGGGTAACATCGTATGGCGCTATAGCCAGTTACCTGGGCACTAAAGGCTCATCGCGCATGGTTGGTTATGCGATGCAGGCCTGCGGAAATGCACAGCCGCCCGTACCCGCACACCGGGTAGTAAACCGGCAGGGGTTATTAACGGCAAAATTTCATTTCGGCGGCAACAGGATGCAGGAATTATTAGAAAGCGAAGGCGTACAGGTAAAAGACGACCAGGTGCAGGACTTTAAAACCGCTTTCTGGGACCCGGCGGTAGAATTGGCCCTGTAAAACTAAACGGCTTTCTCGCCTTTATAATCAGTAACCAGCCATGTTACTAATACAGCCGCCCCAAAAACAGTATAAAACAATTGCACGGCTTTGTTATCCTTAAAAAGGGTATAGGCTAATACAATTAATACCAGGCCAACTATAAGTTCAATTAAACCATGTACCGAAAAGGGGATAAGTTTAAATACGCCCCCATTAAAATCGGTTAAAATGGTTAGCAATAAATGGATGCCGCCAAGCGCGTAGGTAAACGTGGCTACTAATCCGGTAAAGCCAAAAATTGTTGGTGAGGCCAAAAGGAATATAACCACCAGGAAATCGATAATTCCATGAATTTGGGGTGTAATAAATTTCATAATCAAGGGTTTAACTGTTTGTCGTAAGTTACGTAAAAACCTTACAATAAAACTCTTATCAATAAACAACTATTGTTAGGGCTCCCTTATAACATTTGCAACAACTCCACCCTATTACCAAACGGGTCAAAAAATGAAAAGCGGGAGCGCCCGGGTATTACCGAATCTTCCATAATTTCAACGCTGTTGTTTTGCAAATGTGTTTTGGCTGCTGTTATATCATCTACCTCAAAAGCATAATGGCGTATGGAACGGGGCATAGCGGTTTCAATGCCAATATGCAGCTCTATATAATTAATGGCAAACCAATACCCCGGAGCATTAAAAGACTCATCGGGGCGGGTTATTCGCTTTAAGCCAATAATATCGGTGTAAAAAGCCCGCGCTTCTTCCAGTCTTTCGTCGGGCACGCAGATATGTACGTGATTTAAGCGTTTAAACTTAATCATTGTTGATGTTCGGCAAAGGTTAGCACATAGTTGTTATTGTCTTTAATAGAAAACTCGGTTGCGCCATAAAAGGTAGTTTCCAAACCTTTCAATACAGTAACCTTATCTTTTATATCCTCAAAAAATGCTTTTATGTTTTTCAGGTTGATATACAGCAATTGCGATGCGCCGTTATTGCGGCTAATTTCGGGCAGTTCGTCCGCCAGGCTCTCAAAAGTTTGAAACATCATGGTAACATTCCCATTTACCATCATTACCCACACAAAATCGTCCCCCGTCTCCGGAACCGACATAGTTATTTGAAAGCCCAATAAATTATAAAAGGCAATCGTTTCGTTCATGTTATAAACAAAAATGTTGGGTGATAAAGTGTCCATGAGTTTGCGCTTTTGAGGTGAAAAATTAATTTTAATAAATTGATATATGATATAAAGGTAAAGATTTATATCTTTAAAAAAACTAATTTTTTTAGTAAAAAATTAGTCCAATAAATAAAACATTCGCTAATTCACTCATTCAATAACTCACTAATTAAAATGCCCGTGGGAAAACTAATAGAAGATTTTGAAGCCTATCGTACAAAAATGAATGATAGGATAATGGAAACATCCAACACCAATATCAAACGCTTTTTTGCTTTGGATACCACCACCTATGCCAATGGCGCGCTGGATGTAAAAACCAAGGAAATGCTGGGGCTGGTAGCCAGCATGGTGCTGCGTTGCGACGATTGCATTAAATACCATTTAGGTAAATGCCATGAAGCCGGGGTTAAGCATGACGAAATGAACGAAGTGTTTATGATCGCTAACCTGGTAGGTGGGTCGATTGTGATTCCGCATTATAGGCGTGCCGTTGAGTATTGGGACGAATTGAATTCAGTTGGCAGTTAATAGTTGGCAGTTTGCAGTATAAAAGATTCTGTTTTGTTTTCTAAATCTGGTAATGTATAGACAAAAATTACATCGTAAAAGCATCTTAGTTGATATGGCGGCTATGTGCGACATAGCCTTTTTGTTACTGATCTTTTTTATTCTGTCGGCAAAACCTAAAAAGTGGGAACCGGTTAAATCAAACCTTCCCTACTCTACATTGATATCAATCAGGGATATGAATAGTGGTTTAGCAGAAATAAAATTTGGAGAGGGAAAGTTGTATTTTGAAATGCCCGATGAGCAAACAAGCGAACAAACACTATTGCAAATCGGAATTAAATATCACATTCCATTTTCACCCGTTGAACGAATGAAGCTTAGAAAAATTGATTTTATTGGTGTTCCTATCAGCGAATTAAAACAATATATTAATGGATATTACAATGACTATGACTTTTTTAACCAACCCGGAATTCCTTTCGCGACCAAAAACCCGGAGTTGGCAAACTGGATATATGAATCAAAAGTCGCTTACAAAGCGATACATGATAAAGACCTGTCATTTTTAATAATCGCCGATGAAAAACTGCCATACCCACAATTCAAATACATTGTTGATGTTTTGCAAAGTCAAAATATTGATAAGTTCTCATTAGCTACAAACTTAAAAAATCATTAAAAATGACTCAAGACTCAGAACTCAAGACTCAGGACTTACGTCGCTGCTCCTGGTGTGGAACGGATGAACTGTACACAAAATATCACGACGAAGAATGGGGCAAAGAAGTACACGATGATAAAATACTGTTCGAGTTTTTGGTGCTCGAATCAGCACAGGCGGGGTTAAGCTGGATAACCATTTTGCGCCGCCGCGAAAATTACCGCAAGGCATTTGCTGATTTTGATGTGCATAAAGTAGCGGCTTTTGATGATGAGGATGTGGCGCGCTTGTTAAATGACGCGGGCATTATCCGCAACCGTTTAAAAATAGTGGCCGCCATTAGCAATGCGCGGCTATTTATAGCGGTGCAAAAGGAATTTGGCTCGTTTGATAAATACCTGTACAGCTTTATGCCCGGTGGCAAACCCATTATCAATCACCCAACTACGGTTGTGCCAAGCACGCCAATATCTGATGCCATTAGCAAGGATATGAAAAAGCGGGGCTTTAAATTTTTCGGTACAACAATTTGCTACGCGCACATGCAGGCTACGGGTATGGTTAATGATCATATTCCTGGCTGTAGTTTTAAATAAAAAAAGACACCAATTTTCCCGAATTAAGGCGAATTACACGAATTATTGGGGCGGACAATAAATTAATCTTCTTTGTTACCATAAATACTATTTTTGCATAACCCGTTTTCAAAATGATAGGCAATTCGTGTAATTCGCCTTAATTCGAGAAAATTAGTGTTAATTAACAATCATGAAAAAACTATTCCTTCTTGATGGCATGGCCCTTATTTACCGGGCGCATTTTGCTTTAAGTAAAACTCCCCGGTTTACCTCAACCGGGGTAAACACTTCGGCGGTTATGGGCTTTACCAATACGTTGCTCGAGGTGCTGAAAAAGGAAAACCCTACCCACATGGCGGTGGTATTTGATACTTCGGCGCCAACCGAACGCCATACCGACTACGCAGAGTACAAAGCGCACCGCGAATCGATGCCCGAGGATCTGTCTGCCGCCCTTCCTTATATATTTAAGCTCATCATGGGGTTTAATATCCCGGTCATTACTTCTGATGGTTATGAGGCCGATGATATTATAGGCACCCTCGCCAAAAAAGCAGAGAAAAAAGGCTACCAGGTTTATTGCATGACGCCCGATAAGGATTTTGCCCAGCTGGTTTCTGATAACATCCGCATTTACAAACCCGCACGTATGGGTAACGAAATGGAGATAATGGGGGTAAAAGAAGTGCTGGAGAAATGGGAGATCGAACGCGTTGAGCAGGTAATTGATATTTTAGGTTTATGGGGCGATGCCGTTGACAATATCCCCGGCATCCCCGGCATCGGCGAAAAAACGGCCAAATCGCTTATCAAACAATATGGCTCAATGGAAGAGATCATCGCCCATAGCCACGAGTTAAAAGGCAAACAACGCGAAAACGTTGAGCAATTTGCCGAACAAGGCCTGCTTTCAAAAAAACTGGCTACTATCCTTTTAAATGTGCCAGTCGAGCTGGATGAAGACGCGTTAGAAATTTGCGCGCCAAGTCGCGATCTGTTAGAACCGCTATTTGCCGAGCTGGAGTTCAGGACATTGGGTAAACGCGTTTTCGGCGATGATTTCAGCATTACCGAAACAAAATCAGTCGGCATACAAACAGATCTGTTTGGTGCCCCGGTCGCAAATGGCCGTACCACCATGACCGTTGAGCTTGAAGATATTGCTGAGCCTGAGTTTACCGTAGCTTCAAAAAACATTGATACCGTTCCACATACTTATCATTTAGCCGACACCGCCGAAAAACGCGGCGAACTCATAGCCTTGCTTAAACAACAAACCAGCTTTTGTTTTGATACCGAAACCACCGGGACAGACGCCAACAATTGCGAGCTGGTTGGCCTATCCTTCGCTGTAAAAGCCGGCGAGGCCTGGTATGTGCCGGTACCGGTTGACCAGGATGTGGTTAAAGGCATCGTTAATGAATTTAAACCCGTATTGGAAGATGCCTCAATTGGTAAGATAGGGCAAAATATAAAGTATGATGTCCTGGTGTTGAAGTGGTACGATGTTCAGCTACAAGGCGACCTGTTTGATACCATGATGGCGCATTATATTATCGACCCTGATACCAGGCATGGCATGGATGTCCTGTCTGAAAACTACCTGGGCTATAAACCCGTTTCCATCACCGAGTTGATTGGAGCTAAAGGCAAAAACCAGGGCAGCATGCGCGATGTGGAAATAGAAAAGATCAAAGAATACGCTGCAGAGGATGCCGATATTACCCTGCAACTAAAACAAGTATTCGAGCCAAAAATAAAACAGGTTGAAGCTGAGAACTTGTTGCACCAAATTGAGAACCCGCTGATATATGTATTGGCAGATATTGAGTTTGAGGGTGTAAAAATTGACCATGATACCTTAAAAGAGTTTTCGAAAGAGCTGGAAACCGATGTCGCCAAATTGGAGAAAACGGTTTATGAAAAAGCTGGTGTCCGCTTCAATATTGCATCGCCAAAACAATTGGGCGAGGTGCTTTTTGAAAAGCTAATGCTCGACCCCAAAGCTAAAAAAACCAAAACAGGCCAGTACCAAACCGGCGAGGATGTATTATTATCATTAGCTGCCAAAAGCGATATTGTACGGGATATTTTAGATTACCGCCAGCTGCAAAAACTAAAATCAACTTACGTTGACGCATTGCCGCAAATGGTAAACCTCAAAACAGACAGGGTACACACATCCTACAACCAGGCTGTTGCGGCAACGGGGCGTTTAAGCTCAACCAACCCCAATCTGCAAAATATACCTATCCGTACCGAACGTGGGCGCGAAGTGCGCAAGGCATTTATTCCGCGCGATAGCGGCCACACCATTGTGTCGGCAGATTATTCGCAAATTGAACTGCGCATTATTGCCGAGATAAGCAAAGATCCAAATATGATGGCCGCTTTTGTAAACAACCTCGACATTCACACCGCTACCGCCGCTAAGGTTTACGGGGTAGGTTTAGATGAAGTAACCAGCGAACAACGCCGCAATGCCAAAGCGGTAAACTTTGGTATTATTTACGGGCAATCGGCATTCGGTTTATCGCAAAACCTGGGTATCCCGCGTAAGGAAGCTGCCGATATTATTGATAATTACTTCGCACAATATCCCGGCATTAAACAATACATGACCGATACCATGAACTTCGCCCGCGAAAATGGTTATGTATGCACGCTAATGGGGCGCCGCAGGTATTTACGGGATATTAACTCAGCCAACCAAACCGTGCGCGGTTTTGCCGAGCGAAATGCCATTAACGCGCCAATACAAGGTTCGGCAGCAGATATGATCAAGATAGCGATGATCAATATCCACCGCGAAATTAAAGCCCAAAAATTAGAGGCCCGCATGACCATGCAGGTGCATGATGAGTTGGTTTTTGATGTGCCGCATCATGAAGTTGAGATCATCAAACCCATTATTATGCATAACATGAAAACCGCCATAAAAACCACGGTGCCTATTATGGTGGAGATAGGTACAGGGTCGAACTGGCTGGAAGCGCATTGATTAGGGGGGTGAGTGGTTGATTCGGTTGGATAAGTTGATTAAGTTAAAAATTAACCGGCATGATTATGGTTTAATCTGAAAAAGTTATATTTGTAATAAGGGCGTTAAGTGTTTGAAGTTATGAGCGATCAGCATAAATATAAAAATTTTATATCTGAGATACCGTCAACAGCAATTGAGGTTTATCAAATGCTACCGGAAGGTACCCGCTGTGAAGTTATTTTTAATGAATTAATTATGTCGCCATCGCCATCAAGAGAACACCAGCTGATATTAATTAAGCTATCCGCATTACTTTTTCAGTTTATAGAAGACCGGCAAATAGGTACATTATTGTCAGCGCCGTTTGATGTGTTTTTTGATTTGGAACAGTCGGTTGTTCAGCCCGATCTTTTTGTAGTATTAAAAGATGATGAACAAATCATTCAAAAGAATGGGGTACATGGAAGCCCTGCTTTAATTATAGAAGTTATATCAACCAACCGGGCTTATGATACTAAACGCAAAAAGGCGCTTTATGAAAAGGCTGGCGTAAAGGAGTATTTTTTGATAGATCCTGAAAACAAAAACACCATTCTTCTTACACTAAACACCCGTGGAGTTTATGAACAAACTTACGAGCAAACAGGGGTGCTTAATTCTGCAATACTATGTTGTAATATTTTATTTTAATATAGCTGCAACATAAACCACTTCAAAGTCTATTTATACCGAAATAGCAACCAAATAGCCCTTTTTATTTAATATTTGCACCATACAAAACACATTTTTTAAATTAAGTGTTTGTTCTTATAGATAAATGTTTAGTACCTTACCCATACTATAAACCAACATGAGAATATTTCACCTGAGTGCCGAATGTTATCCTGTAGCCAAAGTAGGCGGCCTTGCTGATGTGGTTGGCGCATTGCCTAAATACCAAAACCAGGCGGGCCTTAACGCAGCTGTGGTTATGCCTTATTATAATCGCAAATTTGTGCAGGAAAATGCGTTTGACGTGGTTTTCCAGGGGGCGACTTTATTGGGCAATCGGCGGTTATTTTTTGAGATACTAAAAGAAAAAACAGATAAACTTGGCTTCGAGCTATTTTTGGTGAAGATACCGGGGTTGATAGATCGTGAAAATGTTTACAGTTATCCCGATGAAACCGAACAATTCATCGCTTTCCAGATCGCGTTTTTAGACTGGATAAGCTATTCGCAGCAAAGCCCTGATATTATTCACTGTCATGACCACCATTCGGGGTTGGTGCCGTTTTTATTATATCACTCCAAGTTATATACCCGGCTGGCCAAAACACCAACCATATTTACCATACATAATGGGCAGTATCATGGCGCTTTTGGCTGGGATAAGCTATCCTATCTGCCCGAAATTGACCTGACAAAAACCGGCCTGCTGGACTGGAATGGCGGCATAAACCCCCTAGCCTCGGCAGTTAAATGCAGTTACCGGTACACAACCGTTTCGCCGAGCTATTTGGATGAGCTTTCGGTTAGCTCGAACGGGCTGGAGTACTTGTTTTATATAGAGCGGGCGAAGGGCATGGGTATCATTAACGGTATTGATACGGAGGTTTGGAACCCGCAAACCGACCCAATGATAGCCGAAAAATATACGGCGACTAAGGTTACCACGGGCAAACAAAAAAACAAGGCGGCTTTATGCGCCCGGTTCAATTTATCAACAGAATTACCGCTGGTAGCCTTTATTGGCCGGCTGGTGATAGAAAAAGGCGCCGACCTATTAGCCGAAGCTATTGAACAATGCATCATTGACCATCCCGGCCAGGTTAACTTTTTGATACTGGGTACCGGCGAGAAAGATATTGAAAGAGACCTGCAAATACTAAAAGACAAATACCCGGCGCAATACAATGTTTATATTGGCTATAATGAAGAGCTGGCTCATTTGGTATATGCCGGGGCCGACTTTTTGCTGATGCCTTCGCGGGTTGAACCTTGCGGGCTTAACCAGCTGTACTCCTTACGCTACGGCACCATGCCCGTGGTTAGGAGCACGGGGGGGCTGAAAGATACCGTTGTTGATTTTGGCGATAAAAATGGATATGGCATTCGTTTTAACTATACCAGCGTTGGCGATATTTGCTATTCGGTTGATAGGGCTGTATCGCTTTACGCCGATACCAAACAAATGCAGGTATTACGCAAACGCATGATGGCCCTTGATTTTTCATGGGATGTATCGGCCAAACAATATATTGAACTCTATCAAAGTATAAAACCTACAACTATATGACTTCAAAAGTAATCTGCATTGTACTAGGCGGGGGCCAGGGCAGCCGTTTATATCCGCTTACGGCTTCACGTTCAAAACCGGCAGTGCCAATTGCCGGTAAATACCGGTTGGTTGATATTCCGATCTCAAACTGCCTGCATTCGGGCATTACCCGTATTTATGTGTTAACGCAGTTTAACTCGGCATCGCTAAATAAGCATATTAAAAACACGTATCATTTTAGCAGCTTTAGCGAGGCTTTTGTTGATATTTTGGCAGCAGAGCAAACGCCAACCAGCGGCTCCTGGTTCCAGGGAACGGCCGACGCGGTAAGGCAGAGTCTGCACCACCTGGCTGTACATGAGTTTGATTATGTATTGATCCTTTCGGGCGACCAGTTGTACCAGATGGATTTTGAAGAAATGATCAATCGGCATATCAGCACCAATGCAGGCATTTCAATTGCAACCATACCCGTACATGTAAATGATGTGCCGGGGTTTGGTATCTTAAAAACCGACGAAAATAATGTTATAACCGCCTTTGTTGAAAAACCCAAAAGCGGCTTTGATCAGCTAACATCCGATGTTAGCGACGAAATGAAAGCGCAGGGCCGCGAATACCTGGCATCGATGGGTATTTATATATTTAACCGCAAGTTGTTGTATGACCTGTTACAGGGAAATGAACGTACAGATTTTGGAAAAGAAATTATACCACAATCTATACATCAGCATAAAGTGATCAGCTTCCAGTATGAGGGCTATTGGACAGATATCGGTACTATCTCTTCTTTTTTTGATGCAAACCTGGGCTTAACCGACGAGATACCACAATTTAACTTGTTTGATAAAAACTTCATTTTCACCCGGGCCCGTATGCTGCCGCCGTCAAAGGTTTCGGGCACACTTGTTGAAAAATCGATAATTGCCGATGGCTGCATTATTAATGCCAGTCATGTTATTCGCTCAATTGTTGGTGTGCGGGCAAGGATTGGTTTGAATACCCATATTGAAAACTGCTATTTAATGGGTAGCGATAATTACCAAACGCTGGAGCAAATTAAAGAGGCCGAAGAAAACGGCGTACCTATTATGGGTATTGGAGAACGCTGTACCATTAAAAACGCCATTATTGATAAAAACACCTATATAGGTAACGATGTTCAGATAAACTGCGGCGACCCGTTAGAAGATGGCGATTTCCCTACGCATACCGTTAAAGACGGCATTGTGGTTGTAAAAAAACGCGCTGTTATACTTAACGGCACCGTTATTTAATTGGTTCGGTAATAATATCGGCAAGCTTTTGTGAAATTAGCATAAAAGGCTTGCCGATATTATTGTTTAATAAGCGATCATTAGCTAATAAATACCCCTTAATATTTTAGCCGGTTATAAATTTTCGGGCCATTTTCAACGGGCGCTTACTGAAACATTTTGCGCTCCGCAGCGTTGTATGGCATACCATTTAGTTTAGTTTTGGACAAATTTTTTTTGATGCATCGCCTTAATCCTAAGTATATCCGCATTGCCGGTATTGTAGCTGCTTGTTTATTGTTTGTTTTACTTATTGGCGGTTATATTGCCTATACCAAGCGCGAAGCCATATTGCAGCACGAAATTGCTAACGCAAAAGCCAGGGCTAAAAAAGATTATAATTTAGACCTCATTATCGGTTCGGCTCATTTTACCGGGTTAAGTACCGTGGAGTGCCGCGATATCAGCATCGTTCCCGAAGGTAAAGACAGCCTGCTCAGCATTAAACATTTTGATGTAAGCATTAAGTTATGGCCGCTGCTATTTGGCAAAGTGAAACTGGCCGATGTGGTACTGCAAAACGGGCACCTCAATTTAACCAACCTCAATGGGGTTAAAAACTTTGATTTCCTGTTCAAAAAGAAAAAGGATTCTACCGAAACCGGCCATAAACTCAACCTGGCCGATTTGGCCAATAACCTGGTTAGTGGGTTGTTATACAAAATACCCGACAACCTTAACCTCACCAACTTTTTGGTAACCTATACAGGCGATAGCACCAAGGTGAAAGTACTAACCAAGTCGGCAATTATTGATAACGGGCAGTTAACCTCAACGGTGCTTTTGAACGATACGCTGGCAACCTGGCACTTTACGGGCACCGTTAACGCGGGCGATAAGGATATCAATATCAAACTATCTGCCGATGATAATAAGCCGGTGCAGCTGCCGTTTATTCCCGCTAAATACAAGCTAAGGGTATCGTTTAATGATGTTACCCTGCACCTCACCAACGTGAGCGAGAGCGGCGGCGAAACAGAGATAAACGGCTTTTACGAGGTGCATAATTTGGCCATTAACCAGCCCGCGCTTGCCTCGAACGACATTGTAGTGCCCGATGCCTCCATTGATGCCAATATTGTAGTGGGCGAAAACTTTGTATCGCTGGATAGCACATCAACCATCCATTTAAAAAAGATCAGCGCGCACCCCTTTATCAAATACACGCTTAAACCGGCCAAGGCCTATGCATTAAAGGTCACTACCGGCTGGCTGCCGGCGCAGGATATTTTTGATTCGTTCCCCGGTGGGGTTTTTGACGCGCTGGATGGCATACAGGTAGCGGGCAAGCTCAATTATACGTTCAATTTTAACCTGGATACCGCCAACCCCGATGCCGTACAGTTCGACTCGCGGCTCGACAGGGATAACTTCTCGATCGTAAAGTATGGTAAAACCGATCTCACCAAACTGAACGGTTCATTTGTTTATACGCCTTATGAGAAGGGACAGCCAATGCTTTCGCGTGTTATTGGCCCCACCAACCCGGATTACACGCCGCTTGACCAAATATCGCCCGACCTGCGCAACGCCGTTATGACTGCCGAGGACCCAACCTTTTACAAAAACAATGGGTTTGTGGAAGAAGCCATGCGTAAATCGTTAGCTACTGATTTTAAGCAGAGGAAATTTAAACGGGGCGGCAGTACCATATCTATGCAGTTGGTTAAGAATGCCTATTTAAGTCGGGAGAAAACCCTGGCCCGCAAAATTGAGGAAACGCTCATCGTATGGATGATAGTTAATAATAACCTCATGACCAAGAACCGCCTGCTGGAAGTGTATTTTAATATTATTGAATGGGGCCCTGATATTTATGGTATTGGCGAGGCTGCCCGCTATTATTTTGGAAAAACACCTGCCGAGCTTACGCTGGGCGAAAGTATATACCTTGCCAGCATTGTGCCCAAGCCCAAAGCGGGGTTGTATGCTTTTTTACCCGATGGTACGCTGCGCCCAGGCCTGCTCAACTATTTTAATTCGCTGGGGCGGTTAATGGCTGGGCAGTATTTAACCCGACCCGATACCAGCAGCGCTTATGGCTATTATACCGTGCGCTTAAAAGAAAGCATACGCCGTAAAGTGGCGCCGGTTGACTCGGCCGAGGCTAACAAAATATTAAATGCCAATACCGATGAAGATGCCGTTGGTATAATGCCTACAATAGCTGAGCCGACACCCGAACCGGTAAAAAAACCAAACTTTTTTCAACGGTTATTTGGTAAAAAAGATACGGTAGCACAAAAAACAAAGCAGCAACTGCAGGATGAGCAGGACCTGCGGATAAAAAACATTGATACCGCCGGCAAAACCAAAAAACAAATCCGCCAGGAAAAACGGCAGATAAAAAAAGAGGAAAGCGACAAGCTGAAGGCGCTGAAGGATAAAGGGGTGCTGTAGCTCTGCCCCCCAGCCCCCTAAAGGGGGAGTATAAATAAACAACAAACTATGTCATTGCGGGGTTGCGTGTTGAGTTGTCCCACGCTGTCCCGCTTGTCCCGTTCCCTAAGTAGTGGGACAGGGTGGGACAAGGATTATAAACTGCTTTCACCGAAACGTCATTGCGAACGAGGAACGAGTGTGGCAATCTCTACATAGGACATTCCCGCTGGCAAGGTTCGCCGCCTGGCGTGTAGAGATTACTTCGTTCCTCGCAAAGACGGATGGGTTGGGTTGTCCCACGCTGTCCCAATTGTCCCGTTCCCAAAGTAGTGGGACAGGTGGGACATGTTGGGACAAGGATAATAAACTTCCTTAAATTTCTTACACTTTAGGTGTGAGTAAACCCATTTCGCAGCCCATTACTTATACGCTTGCGGGAGCGGGTAAGAAAAATACCATGGAAACACTCTGTTTTATTGAATTGTAATCGTAATTTTATGAGAAATATCTAAGAATTACCTAATGCCGAATCATGAAGAGTCCCTTTTTAATAGATAAGTCATACAGAATTAGGCATAAAATTTTAAGTGTCCTTTACCGCGACTGGAAATCCAATAACCGTGAATACAACAGGTTTGTTGGTTCGATACAAATTTCAACTGAAACTAATCTACTTCCAGATGATATACATGAGTGGCAAAACCTTTTAGTAAATGAGAGCGAAATAGTAACGTCAGACAATGATGGCCAAGTCATGATGTCAATACAACAAAAAGGAATTAGTGCGTATATAGACAATAAGTATCTCAAGGATGGGCGTCAGAATAAACTCGATGGAATTTGGAACTGGGCCAGAATTGTAATTCCCTTAGGGACGCTTATTCTTGCTGGTTACAATTATTATGTGAATAAAGGTCTTACTGCTAAGATTAAAGAAATAGAAAATAAAATCACACAATTAAAAAAATAAAATTATGTATAAATTAGCTTACGTGTCAGGAAATAGCTTTGACTTATCGTCTATTTTGAAAAGAACTATTGAAGATATAAATGTGGTTGGTGGCAAAATTGTGCAAATTGTACAATCACAATCCTCGAATCCCGGTGGTTTTACAATTGTAACAATTACGATTATATATACAATTACGGAATAAGTTTAATTCTTTGAGATCCATGTTCTACCCCCAATCCCAAGCTTGCGCGAGTCTGAAGGGAAGCCAATAACCCCATTTCAACTCGTGACTTTTAGTTATAAATCATCCTCCGCATACCCACCAGTCTCCCAATTCCAAACTTTAATTACCATAATGTTGGGGTTATCTTCCGCAGGTGCAAGGTCTTTGGTTTTGTATATGTAAACCATATCATTTTCATCGGCCACTACTTCATACTCCAGTTCGTGGGGTATCTGGCCGGTAAGTATGGTTTCGGGTGGTATGCTAAAGTGCTGCATCACCTTTAGGATATCCTCGCCGGTTTCTTTAAATTCTTTATAGGTTTCATCGTATTTGGCTTTATAGGCCTGCCCTTTTTGGTAGTAATTTATGATAGCATCTATTTCGTCTATACTGGTTTCGCCGCTATATTCGGGAGCATTATCTATCAGATATTGAAGCCGTTCCTGGCGTTTGAGAACCAGTTGAAATAGTTTGTAATAGCTGCTACAAAAGTAGTTAAGTACATTGGGCATGGGTGGTTGTGTAGTTGGTTGTTGTTTCATGTGTTTTTATGGTTTGTTTGTTTAGTTGGTCAATAGTCCATAGTCGATGGTCCATGGTAGAAAAAGGTTTGTTCATAAGCAGCAATTTCGGGGTTGTCCCACTTTGTCCCGCTGTCCCATTCCACAAGTAGTGGGACAGTTGGGACAGCGTGGGACAGGTACAGCAAACTGCCCACTGTTAACTGCAAACGCCCTTCACCCTGTCAAATAATCTGCAAAATCCCAGCCCTCGTGGCGCTGTAGTTCTGTAGCATTTAGTTCAAGGTAGTTGCTTACGGTAATGATGGTGCCGGGTAGCAGCAGTTGCAGGTCGTGGGCTTTTTGCTGCCATTGTGTAAAGGCATTTACATCGGGGTATAATATTACTTTACGGCCCTTTAATACCTGGCATTTTGCGGGGTTAAGGTTATGCAGCCCGCCGGTAGCCAGCCAGATGTATTGGGGTAAATGCAGGGCAGCTATGAGGGCTGTCTTTTCGCTTTCGACTACGGCTACAGGCTTGTTGGGATGGGTGTTTAGCAGGTGCTCGCCAAACAGGCATTGTTGCAGGTAATAACCCGCGTATAGCTTGGTGTGTACCCATTGTATATGGTTGTAGGGTTGTTTAACCCGTTTGCCTGTATGGGCATGGTACAGCATTATTTTGCCTGTACGTGCCTTGCCACGCGCATCTATCTGCCAAAAAATACTGGCGCCGGGCCAATGGTTACTGGTACCAATGTGGTATAGATCGGCTAACTGGTGTATGGCTTCATCGCCAAATAAACGGCATAGGTAGGTTACCAGGTTATTATCGGCATAATTACGTAAGCTTTGGTTAACCTCGGTATTGGGTATTAATGATGGGCCAAGATCAGGGTATTTACGTGCGGCGTCTATAGGCTGATAATGGTTTACTACGCCTGCTTCGGGATGATTGCCGAAGAACTGCTTTGGCGTATAATGATAGCCGCAGTTATGCTCGCGCGTGCACCGGCCCACCGCATCATTTAAATGCAGGTTGGTTTGTGTATCAATATAACGGGTAAATGTATGCGGTTGCTGGCATTGCGGGCAGATGTAACGGCTGTTGCTGGTTTTATAGGGCTGTAATTGATAGCGGTGCGGAGGGGTCATTAGGTGATTGGGATAATAGGTGAGTAAACTGTCTTGCCTGTCTCAGGTGTCTCACACCGAGACAGTGAGACACCTGAGACAGTAGTTAAAGGATTAAAATATTTTTATATATATTAATTGAATAATGAAAAACCATTAGGTGCTTACGAGCGGGGATAACCGACCTTAATTTATAACAGTTAAGATATCTTTCTCAGGTGTCTTGCCTGTCTCAGGTGTCTCACGCCGAGACAGTGAGACACCTGAGACAGTAGTTAAAGGATTAAAATATTTTTATATATATTAATTGAATAATGAAAAACCATTAGGTGCTTACGAGCGGGGATAACCGACCTTAATTTATAACAGTTAAGATATCTGTCTCAGGTGTCTCGCCTGTCTCACTGTCTCGGTGTGAGACACCTGAGACAGCTACTGTTTGATAGGTTTAAGTATCCGCTCTACTTTGGCTCTTGAAACTTCAAGTAATGCAGCCGTTTCGCGGATTGATTTGCCTTCTTTATACAACGCTTCTACTTTGGTATTCAGCTTATCGCGGTCCTCGTCGGTAGGTTGGCGCAGGTGTTGCCACTCCTGGCTGTAGTCCAAAAAATCAAACTTTAAAAAGCTGCCCGGCTTATTGATCTGGAACAGGCAAACGTTTTCATCGCCATATATCTCTTCGGTATTACGCTGCTTTATCTGCTTTAAATAGCGCAGGCTTTTATCTTTTTGGCTTTCGCCGATGGAGAACGCACTATCGCAAAAGTTCATCAGCATTTTACTGCCTTGCAGGTCATTACGGGTAATAGGGCGTGATGGGTCGCGCTTTGGTGTATGGGCCAGTGCCAGTATGCTTAAATTGTATTTGTTTTTCATCTGCTTTAGGTGCTTCATTAGCGGCAGGGCATCTTTGGCTTTTTCGGTTTCGTTACGCAGGTAGGTAAGGTTATCAATAATAAGGATGCGGGTTTGGGTTTCTTCTACCGCTTTCTCTAACGAGTGGTTAAGGTATTCCTCAAAGCTGTACTTTCCGTTTGGTGCTTCGTTATCAGGCTCGATCTCGGCACGCGAAAACAGCGGCGACCATTCATACGGCTCATTAAAAGCGTTTTGGTAGCGGTGCTGAAATTGCTTTTTGGTCAACTCAAAATCAAGATATACGATCTGTTGCGGGTGTGTTTGCAGTTTTAAGGGTTTAATGGCTTCGCCGCGGCTAATGCTATCGCCAATTTGTACCGCAAGGATAGATTTGCCCAGGTTGGTATCGGCAAACAGGATACAGAGTTCGCCCTGGTGCCAAAACTCGCCAAAAAGCATTTGCGTTTCGGGTTCGTTACGTGCCTCATCCATCCATTGGGTGGCGGTGCGCAGCAAAAACAGGCCTTTGTTTTCTGTTTGGGTGGTTTGGTTAATGAGCCGTTGCGATTCGGCCCCGGCATGGGCCAGCAGTTGTTGTTTGGTGATGCCGCCGGGCGGCGCAGTTGTGTTGGAGTTTGACATGATGTGGAATAAATGATGATTGGATTTGTCTCACCTTGCCGCACACCAATTACTTTGGGACAGCGGGACAAATGGGACAGTATGTTTTTAGTGTGCTGATACCGGCAAGGACTGCCTTATCAAAAGAACAATACAAAGTAAAGATATTTCTTTAATATTTGCAAGGAAATAAAGAAATATCTTTTTTATGTGCGGATTAGAAGATGTGCGGATGTGCAAATGTTTTTGAGAAGCACCTAACATTTTGTTTGATCATCCTATGTTTATATTCTTTCTGTAATTTTAGTATTACGCAGCTATGACGATTTTTGATGTTACAACATGTAATTTTGTGTTGAATTAATCAAACGAAAAAAATCATCATGTCAGTAATAGAAAGCCTACAATGGCGGTCGGCCATTAAATCATTCGACCACACTAAAAAAGTAAGCGCCGAAAAATTAGATCAGTTGCTTGCGGCCATACAATTGTCGCCGTCATCAGCCGGTTTACAAAACTATAAAGTATTGGTTGTTGAAGACCCCGAAATACGCGAAAAACTGCGCGAAGCAGCTAACGGTCAGGCGCAATTAACCCAATCATCACAAGTTATCATCTTCGCGGCCGAAACCAATGTTGATGAGCCTTTTGTTAAAAATTATATTGACCTGGTTGCCAAAACCCGCGAGATAGGCCGCGAGCATTTGGTTGGCTTTGAGCAGATGATCAATAACAACGTAAACAACCTTACCGAAGATCAAAAGATTGTTTGGGGAGCTAAACAGGCTTACATCGCCTTAGGCGTAATGTTAACTGCCGCTGCCGAACTCGGTATTGATGCCTGCCCTATGGAAGGTTTCCAGGCCGGTAAATTTGATGAAATATTGGGCTTAAAAGCATTGGGTTTAACCACCGTGGTTATCGCGCCGATAGGTTACCGCTCATCAGAAGATGTATATAGCAAAATGGCCAAAGTACGCAGGCCAATGGAAGAGTTGTTTATACATGTATAACCCCCCAGCCCCCTAAAGGGGAGCTTTTGAAACGCATTATAAAAAAGGCCGATGATTTTAGATTTCATCGGCCTTTTTATTTCAAACTATTCCTCCCCCTTTAGGGGGCCGGGGGGCAGGTCGGGGGACGTAAACGCATTCCATCCCTGCGCTTTCAATGGATGTACTACACCGCTTTTTGAGATCAAATTACAGCCCACTGCAGGCTCGGTTATATAGCCGATGATGGTGATGTCCATTTTAAACTTTATTTTGTCGTAGTCGGCTTGTTTAACGGTAAACAGCAGCTCATAATCTTCGCCGCCACTCAGGGCGCAAACCGTTGGGTCGAGGTTAAACTCGCGTGCAGTCTCAAAGGTCATGGGGTCTAACGGTATCTTATCTTCATAAATATTACACCCCTTGCCGCTTTGCTTGCAGATATGCATAATTTCGGATGCCAACCCATCAGAGATATCGATCATGGCCGTTGGCTTAATATCAATATCTTTTAACAACTCAATAATATCCTTACGTGCTTCGGGTTTTAGCTGGCGTTCAACTATATAATCTTTGCCTTCCAGGTCGGGCTGTATATTGGGGTTTTCGAGATATATCTGTTTTTCGCGCTCTAATAACTGTAAGCCTATATACGCTCCGCCCAAATCCCCTGATACGCATATCAGGTCGCCCTCTTCGGCACCGCTGCGGTAAACAATATCTTTTTCATCGGCAAAACCTAATGAAGTTACGCTGATCACTAACCCTTGTTTTGACGATGTGGTGTCACCGCCAACCACGTCAACCCCATATTTTTCGCAGGCGATGTATATGCCTTCATATAATTCTTCAATGGCCTCGATAGGGAACTTGCTCGACATGCCTATAGACACCGTAACCTGTGTAGCCGTGCCGTTCATAGCATAAATATCGCTCAGGTTTACCTGCACTGCTTTATAGCCCAGGTGTTTTAAAGGCGTATAAGCCAAATCAAAATGAATACCTTCCAGCAGCATATCGGTTGATACCAATACCTTTTTTCCTTCAAAATCCAGTACGGCAGCATCGTCGCCAACGCCTTTTATGCTCCCTTTTTGAACCAGCTTTATATGTTTTGTCAGATGGTTGATGAGCCCAAACTCGCCAAGCGCCTCTATATTGGTTTTCTCTTTATTATCAAATAATGCCATACCGCAAAAATACGAAAGCTAAGTTCAAATATAGGTATTGCCCGGTAAAACGATTTTATTAAAATTACCTTTAAAAAAAACATTTTTTCATTATTTATAGCTAAAAAAGAACTAATATGTCTTTTTTTAATCGACTAATAAAAAAGTTAACATTTAATTAATACTAAAATTCTACATTTGAATAAATAGCAAACGTATGAAGATAAAAAAACTACTTATTTACGCAGGGTTAATACTTTTTATAGCAAGTTGTAAAAAGGACAATAAATCAACCGACACTACTACAACAGGCACAACCGGTGTTACCGGCACTACAGGTACAACAGGAAGTACATCCACCGCTACTTATGCGGTAACAGAAACTTTTGAAAGCGGTACAAAGACAGGTTATGGTGATGCCAATGTAACTTTAAGCACCGGTGCCTGGGATTTTAATGACGCATTGCTTGGCAATAGTGCAGCCGACATAAAAAACGGCACACAATCGGTTAGGTTACGTACCGGTGATATTGCTATGAATTTTGATATTAACGGCGTAACACAGATAAGCATTAAACATGCCAAATATGGTACCGATGCTGCTTCTACCTGGCAGTTATTGATGTCAACCGATGGTGGTACAACCTATACCCAATTAGGCAGTACCATTAATGAAACCAGTACTACTTTAGTAACCGATTCATTTAAAGTAAGTGTTACTACCAAAGTTAGGTTCGAAATTAAAAAAACAGGTACTACCCGTATCAATATTGATGATATAGTATTTAAAGGTACCGGCGATCCCGGCATAACCGTTGGGTCGGCGGATACGCAAGGCCCCGATACTACAGCAACAACTTCGGCAGCTTCAACCCGCGGTATTACGCTTGATACCGATGTACCCCCAACAAGCGGCGATAACAGTAATCTTTTATTTGGTAACCCATCGAGCGCGGTAACAGCTACCGTTATGATGGATAATTATTTAATAGACCAGGGTTATTATGTAGAATCATATAACAGCACCAAAGGTGAGCCTAACTGGGTAAGCTGGCATTTAGATGCTACCAATATCACTAACGGAAGCGGGCGCTTAAATAACTTTGCCGGTTTTAATGGTTTACCTGCCGGATGGTACACCGTACAAAGCAATAGTTATAGCGGGTCGGGATTTGATAGGGGGCATAACTGCCCTTCGGCAGATAGAACAAGTTCGTCAGATGCTAACTCCGCTACTTTTTTAATGACCAATATGATACCACAAGCCCCTCAAAATAACCAGCAAACCTGGGTTAATTTAGAAAACTATTTACGCGAACAGGTAGTTGCCGGTTACGAGGTTTATATTATTATGGGCAGTTATGGTACAGGCGGTACAGGTTCTATAAGTTCGGCCAATACTATTAATAACGGCCATGTTAATGTGCCAAGTAATGTTTGGAAAGTAGCTGTTATTTTACCGGTTGGTAATAATGACCTCGGCAGGGTTACCGCTACAACAAGGGTTATTGCGGTTAATACACCAAATATCAACACTATTAATTCCGACTGGACACAGTATATAGTTACGGTACGTGATATTGAAAAGGCTACAGGCTATAATTTATTATCAAATCTGCCGCAAGCTATACAGGATGCTGTAGAAACACAGAAAGATCCAGGACATTAATATTTTTATCTATGAAATCCTATAATCCCAATTGCGCTGATATTTCCAGCATCCGCTGAATTGGCTTTACTGCTTTTTCAATAATATGCTGGGGTACCTGTATCTCGGGCATTTCATTTTTAAGGCATAAATAAAGCTTCTCTAACGTATTACGCTTCATGTGCGGGCAATCATTGCAGGCACAGCTATTATTTGGCGGAGCGGGGATAAAAACCTTATCGGGGTTTTCCTTTTGCATCTGGTGTAAAATACCTGCTTCGGTAGCTACTATAAATTCTCTATCAGGATGGTTGCCTGCATATTTTAAAATACCGGTTGTTGAACCTACATAATCAGCCATTTGCAATATAACTTCTTCACATTCAGGGTGTGCCAATAGCTTTGCACCTGGATAACGTTCTTTTAATTTAGTTATCTTTTCTCTCGAAAATATTTCATGCACCATACAGGCGCCGTTCCATAATACCAGGTCGCGGCCTGTTTTTTTAGCAACGTATGCACCCAAATTTTTATCGGGGCCAAATATTATTTTCTGGTCTTTTGGCAGGCTTTCTACAATTTGTACAGCATTGCTTGATGTACAAACTATATCACTTAAAGCTTTCAACTCGGCCGTACAGTTTACATAAGTTATCACCAAATGATCGGGATATTGCTCCTTAAACTTTTTAAACAAATGCGGCGGGCAGCTATCAGCCAGGCTGCAGCCTGCTTTTATGTCGGGTAGTAGGACCGTTTTGTTTGGAGATAATATTTTGGCTGTTTCGGCCATGAAGTGTACGCCGGCAAAAACAATAATATCAGCATTGGTTTTTGCGGCTTGTTGCGATAATCCCAAACTATCCCCAATATAATCGGCAATATCCTGTATATCAGGTTCTTGATAGTAATGAGCCAAAATAACCGCATTTTTTTCTTTTTTTAATTTTTCAATTTCCACAAAAAGGTCAAGCGTCGGATCAATTTCTTCCTCGGCATATCCTTTCACATTTATTTCTTCGAAGGTATTCATTTCCACAATTCAAATAATAACAACTAATTATTTATATAAAAAAGAACTATTGTTATTGGTGTGTTAGTTATGTTTAAAAGTTGTTGTAGTTTTTATCGCTAAAGTTTTTTCTAACTATTTATTAACAATTTATTTACAGTTATTAAATATCAGTTGGTTGATTTACAGGGATATTTGTTAACCATATTTTATTTTTAAAAGTTATATGTTGATATTTTATGGCGTTAATAAATGTTAGTTACCTGTAAAATATGGCGCAAAAGTAGCTTAAAGATTAGTACTATTATCAGTAAAAAGTAAGGTTATCCACCTATTATTTTTTTATTAGGTATTTGCTTACACAAAATTAACATCTTTAAGCCCTATTGTTAACATAATGTTTAATTTTACACCTATAAGATATATATTATGACCAGGACTGTGGATTTCCTTGTGGTTGGTTCGGGCATAGCCGGATTAAGTTTTGCACTAAAGGCGGCAAAGCATGGTAAGGTTCTGATAGTTACCAAATCAAATGAAGATGAATCAAACACTAAGTATGCCCAGGGAGGCGTTGCGGTAGTTGTGGATAAAAAAGAAGATTCATTTGAAAAGCATATAAATGATACATTAATTGCGGGTGATGACCTTTGTGATAAGGAAGTTGTGGAAATTGTTGTTAAAGAAGGCCCTGCCCGAATAAGGGAGATTATTGATTACGGAACCAATTTCGACAAAACTAATGAAGGTATTTATGACCTGGCAAAAGAGGGTGGGCATTCAGAATTCAGGGTGCTGCATTATAAAGATATTACAGGTTTTGAAATTGAAAGGTCATTATTAGAGCAGATACATAAAAACCCTAACATTGAAATATTAACCCATTATTTCGCGGTTGATTTGATAACACAACATCACCTGGGTGAGTTTGTAGATAAATCATCAGATGATATCACCTGTTATGGCATTTATGCTTTTAATACTGAGAGCAAATCGGTCGAAAAGATATTATCAAAAATTACGGTAATGGCTTCGGGCGGGTCAGGGCATATTTATTCGGTAACCACTAACCCTACTATTGCAACCGGCGATGGTGTGGCGATGGTTTATCGGGCCAAAGGAAAAGTTAGGAATATGGAGTTTATCCAGTTTCATCCTACAGCTTTATATAATCCGGGAGAGTATCCTTCATTTTTAATATCCGAAGCGGTACGTGGTTTTGGTGGTATTTTAAAACGTACCAATGGTGAGGAATTTATGCAGGAATATGATGAACGGAAATCATTAGCTCCGCGAGATATTGTTGCCAGGGCCATTGATGCCGAGATAAAAAAATCGGGCGAAGATTATGTTTATTTAGATATACGTCATCGTAAAAAGAGCGACATTTTAACGCACTTCCCTAATATATATGCCAAGTGTTTGGATATTGGTATTGATATGACTACCGATATGATACCCGTTGCACCGGCCTGTCATTATATGTGCGGCGGTGTTATGGTTGATCATTCGGGAAGGTCATCTATACTGAAGTTATATGCCTGCGGTGAATGTGCATCAACAGGTTTACATGGCGCTAACCGGTTAGCATCAAATTCATTATTGGAGGCATTGGTTTTCGCACACCGTATTTACGCCGACGCTATAAAGCAGGTGGATACAGTTGTAATACCTGAAAACATACCTGATTGGGATGAAAAAGGTGTACAATTATCAAATGAAGATATATTGGTTACCCACAACGTGCGCGAAATGCAAAAACTGATGAACGACTATGTAGGCATTGTTCGTTCAGATTTTAGGCTGGAAAGGGCTATGCGCCGGTTGGGTTTATTATACGAAGAAACAGAAGCGTTTTATAAACGCACCAAAGTATCCGTAAAGCTTTGCGAGTTACGTAACCTTATACAGGTATCGTATATCGTAGTAAAATCGGCCATGATGCGTAAGGAGAGCAGGGGGCTGCATTATACAACTGATTACCCCGAACACCAGGGGGTTTTGGAGGATACGGTTTTTTGATTTCGAATGTTCGATTTCGAAATTAGATTTATTTAAAGAGCGGAAAACGGGATTCGAACCCGCGGCCTTCAGTTTGGGAAACTGATGCTCTACCAGCTGAGCTATTTCCGCTTATTGCGCTAATGTAGATAGTATTTAAGTTATTAAAAAATATAATGTAAATTTGAGTATGGAACGCACAATAATAACGCCTAAAAAAACACATATTAGGTTGGATATACCTGAAAAATATGTGGGTAAAAAAATTGAAATAACGTATTCCGAAGTAGATGAAATAGACCGAACTTCTAAAAAGAAAACGATGGCTGATTTTTGGGGAATATTATCTGATGAAACCGCCAACGAATTACATGCTCATGTAGATAAAAGCCGTAGCGAGTGGGAAAGGGGTATTTAATAGATTCTAATGCGATTATAGATTTTTTTAATCAGTCCTTACCAGAGCCAGGTAAAAAGCTACTTTTTAATATAAAACCTATTATTTCTATTATCACATTTATTGAAATTTTTAGTAATAGTGGTATGAATGAAATGGATAAAATTCAACTTCAAGATTTTACCGAAATAGCTACAATTCATGATATAGATCGTGATGTGGCATTAAAGGCAATAGAACTTCGCTTAAAATATAAAATTAAATTACCTGATGCATTGATAGCCGCTACGGCTTTAAGATACGATCTGATTTTAATTACCAGAAATCTTTCTGACTTCGCCAAAATAGAGAAACTGCGAATTATAAATCCACATAAAATATAACATGTCCATCATCATACCCGTAAAAGATAAATCCCCATCATGGGGCGAAGATTGTTTTATTGCTGAAAATGCTACAATAGTAGGGGATGTGGTAATGGGCGATAAATGTTCTGTTTGGTTTAACGCGGTAATACGGGGCGATGTGCATTATATTAAAATTGGCAATAATACTAATATCCAGGATGGCGCGGTAATACACGCCACATATCTTTATGCGCCAACCAATATAGGCAATAACGTTTCTATTGGCCATAACGCGCTTGTACATGGGTGTACACTGCATGATAACGTTTTAATAGGCATGGGGGCTATTGTAATGGATCATGCCGTGGTTGAGCCTTATGTTATCATAGCTGCCGGGGCTGTAGTGCTTGAAAAGACTATTTGCGAATCAGGCTACTTATATGCGGGTACACCGGCAAAAAAGATAAAGCCGCTAAGCGACGAGCAAAAAGAAATGCTTAACCGGTTGCCCAATAATTATATCATGTATTCGGGCTGGTTTAAAGCGTAGCCTCGCGGGGTATAATTATGTCAAACTTGCTTTCCCAATTGGCGCGTAAGAGTATGACCGCCTTATCTACCCAAATATTTTCGGGTTGGCGGCCCTCTTTAATACTACCACTATCCCATTTTCCATTTCCGTTATCGTCATAAGCTACACGTACATGATATTTACCTGCAAGGTAATCTTTATAAACCAGCGACCTGCTCTTTTTTACTACATCGCTTCGCAATACCATTCCCTGGTCGTTTAAGAGCTCAACAATATAATTATGAGCGGTATCAGGTACAGTTACGGTTAAGGTAATCTGGCCGTAGTTTTGCGGTTTATCTATCCTGAACCTTTTAGGGATCTTTTTGTTCTTATCGCCAAAAAACCCAGTTAAAGCACCTTCGTTTAAAGTTAAGGTATAAGCCGTATTTTGTTTCCAGGGATATTTTAGCATTAGGTGCTTTAAGTTTGCAGTATCTTTTACAAGGATGAAATTATTTACCGTTGTCGAGTCCTCCAATAACGTAATAAGCGAGGGGTCATAACTGGTTATCGGCGTACTGGCAATAATGCTTAGATCAACACCTGGCTTTAGCAGTCCGCCTATGTCGGCATTGGTCCGTATATATACACCGTGGATAAAACTTTCTTTACGGCCCTTTCGTACGGATACAGAATCAAGAGGTTTGTTATTTTCAAACAGGGCCACCCTTAACGAATCAAAATCCATGTTTTTTAAATAGATCTGCGCGGTATCCCGTGTTTTGCTGATCTCCATATACTTATCCGCATCGAGTCCGTTAGGGTATATAATGTGTAAGGTTGGTTTTTCAACAGGCCGGTTAAACACCAACAGCAGTTTACCATCCACATCAAACTTATGGTCAGGGAAACGAAACTTTGACGGGATAGGTTTAAACAATTTAAGTTGTACCCCGGTAGTATCTGTTTGCAGGTTTATGAGTTTATTGGGGAAGGCTATCAACTCATTATCGTTATCATAAATTTTATTAGGCGCCGTTTCTTTCAGGGCATATAGTTTGTAATAACCCTCATGCAGGTTGCCCAATGTAAAGTTGCCGGCGGTATCTGTTGTTGTGTAAATAGTGGGTTTCAATTTACCAAAGCGTAAAGAGTCTTGTTTTAGGGTGAAAAGCATCACCGTTACATCTTTTTCTTTTTGTTGGTTAAGGATGTTGGTCACGTTGCCCGAAATGCTTAATGAATCGATATGTGTGCCGGTTGAAAAAACATAGGTGAAGTTTTTCAAAACATTCCCTTCATTTAAATCGGCAATAGCCTTGCCAAAGTTGATCACATAAGTCGTATTTTTTTGCAACGTGTCCTTATCTTTAAATGTAATGATCAAACTTTTTGGCTTTTTGGTATAGTTATAATCAGGAAGGGGTTCCAGGGTCGGGCTTATCGTTATTTCCTGGTATTGGTTAACGAGTTTAAAATACTCATCAAAATCCAGTACGATTGTTTTTGACGAAAAATTATGAGTCATATTTTTCGGCGTAGCCTTTAATAATCTTGGAGGGGTAACGTCCCTGGGGCCGCCCTGTGGTTTTTGCTGAACGGCGCAGCTAAAAATGATCATCGAGACCATGCCGAAGATGAGAAACCGGAAGAAAATAGCCCTTTTTTTATTTAACGTCATTTTTATGCGAAATAAACGGTTTTTATGTTTTTATGAAGATTACTATTCGAAAGCAAAAATAATGGCTTATAAACAGCGTTTTATAATTAACTGAATAACAGCAGTTTACGGACTATCTTGATATGTGAACCATTAAAACAGATATATCAGAAGGCGATACGCCCGAAATACGGGATGCCTGCCCCAAAGTACGCGGTTTTATTTTCATTAACTTTTCACGGGCCTCTTTTGAGAGCGACACCAATTGATGATAATTAAATTCCGAATTAATTTCTTTGTCCTCCATTTTTTTCATCCGTTCAACGATATCCATTTCCTTTTCAAAATAACTCTCATATTTGATTTTTATTTCAGCTTGCTCAATAGTTTCTTTATCGTAAGTATTCAGCAGTTCGTTTAATGCCGCATCGTTTTTACGCAGATCGTTAAAGGCAACCTGTGGCCTGCTCAACAAATTAAACAGTTTGGCTCCCTGCGAAAGCGGGCTTGTGCCCAAATCTTCCAGTAAACTATTAATGCTTGCGGGGTCAATTGATTTTGATTTGGTATAGGCCACAATAGCATCCGAGTTTTTTACCTTTTGATTGACCTTTTCTAAACGCGCGTCGTTTATCAAACCCAGTTCATGGCCGATAGGGCTTAGGCGGATATCCGCATTATCCTGTCTTAACAGCAGCCGGTGTTCGGCGCGCGAAGTAAACATACGGTAGGGCTCTTCTGTTCCCTTTGTTACCAGGTCATCAATTAGTACGCCAATATATGATTCCGACCTTTTTAAGATCAACTCATGTTTATCGTTTATTTTTTGATGCGCATTGATACCTGCAATGAAGCCCTGCGATGCGGCTTCTTCATAACCGGTGGTGCCATTTATCTGCCCTGCAAAATAAAGATTGCTGATTTGTTTAGTTTCTAAAGTAAGCCCTAATTGGGTAGGAGGGAAGAAATCATATTCAATGGCATAGCCCGGGCGGAACATTTTTGTATTTTCGAAACCCGGTATTTGGGTTAGCGCTTTGTATTGTACATCTTCGGGCAGCGAGGTTGAGAACCCGTTTACATATATCTCACAGGTATTCCAGCCTTCGGGCTCAACAAATATCTGGTGGCGGTCGCGTTCGGCAAAGCGGTTTATTTTATCTTCAATGGATGGGCAATACCTCGGCCCCAAACCTTTAATACGCCCGGTAAACATCGGTGAGCGTTCAAAGCCTTCTTTTAATGTTTCATGCACCTTGTTGTTGGTATAGGTTATCCAGCAGCAACGCTGCTCTTTTACCAGTTCAACATCGGTGTAGGAGAACCTGCCGCGCTCTTCATCACCCCACTGTTCTTCCATCAGGCTATAGTTTAAACTGCGGCCATCCACACGCGGAGGGGTGCCTGTTTTCATTCTGCCCGATTCAAAGCCGAGGGTTAACAATTGTTCTGTTATACCGGTCGCGGCTTTTTCGCCGGTACGGCCACCGCCCATCTTTTTCTCGCCAATATGTATAACGCCGTTCAAAAAGGTTCCGTTGGTTAGCACCACCGATTCGGCTTCAATCTCCAAGCCCAAAGAGGTTTTCACCCCACAAACCGTATTGTTTTTAACCAACAAGCCCGATACCATATCCTGCCAAAAATCAACATTAGGGGTACGCTCCAGGGCTAAACGCCATTCTTCTGCAAAACGCATACGGTCGCTTTGTGCCCTTGGGCTCCACATGGCGGGGCCTTTTGATAGGTTTAGCATTCTAAATTGCAGAGATGTTTTATCGGTTATTATACCCGAATAGCCACCCAGCGCATCAATCTCGCGCACAATTTGCCCCTTGGCCACACCGCCCATAGCGGGGTTGCAGCTCATTTGTGCAATAGTGCCCATGTTCATCGTGATCAACAGAACCGATGAGCCCAGGTTGGCAGCGGCAGCAGCGGCCTCACAGCCCGCGTGGCCCGCGCCAACAACTATTACATTATATTTTTTAAACATTTTACCTCCATGTTCCACGTGGAACACTAATATTATTTATTCTTCAATGATGTTCCCCGTGGAACATTTATAAATGAAACCAGTGCAAATGCCGCCCAAATGCCTTCTAAAACCACAAACGGATAAAATCCGATCATGAACGAGGCAAAACAGCATGTGCTTGCCCCTAAAAAGTTCATCGCGGTATAGGCCCGGCTTTCTACAGTTATTCTTTTATATAAATTTAGCAAAAACGCAATTAAAAGTATAATTACGCCTATTGATGCTATAATATCCGATGGTTTCATTAAGCTTCCTTTAATTCGGTTAGTTCAAGCCAGCGAAATGTTTTTTCATCAAGCTTGGTATTTAATTCGGTTATTTTTTGTGATAGTTCAATTATTTTATTGTTGTCGATGCCTGAGCCGTTAAGCTGTGTGGTCGCCTGTTGTATTTGGGCTTCAATTTGCTGTATTTCTTTCTCGGCCGTTTCCAATTCCTTTTGCTCTTTAAAGCTCAGTTTGTTTTTCTTAACGGGAGCGGCTACGGGTGTTTCAACAACGTTATTGCGTTTGTTTTGCTGCTTATTGTCTTCCAGCTCTAATCGGTACGATGAATAATTACCGTTATATATCCGTACATGTCCGCCTTCTTCCATTATAAAAAGCTGGTCGGTTAGCTTGTCTAACAAATACCTGTCGTGCGATACCAGCATTAAAACGCCTCCAAAATTGGCTAAAAACTCTTCCAGCACATTTAAGGTATCAATATCAAGGTCGTTAGTAGGCTCATCCAGTATAAGGAAGTTGGGGTTTTTCATCAGGATGCTCATTAATTGCAGCCTCTTTTTTTCACCACCGCTTAAGTTAGCTATAAAGCCATACTGTTTTGCGGGAGGGAACAGGAACAGGGTTAACAACGCCGAAGCCGAAATAAGCTTACCATCGGCCATGGTGATAAACTCAGCAACGTTTTTTACAATATCAATAACCCGTTCGTCCTCTTTAAAAGCAATACCCGATTGGTGAAAATAACCAAAAACAGTGGTTTCACCCTTTTCTATAGTGCCATTATCCGGCAATAAGCCACCTGTTATGAGGTTTAGCAACGTTGATTTCCCGCTGCCGTTTTTGCCTGCCAAACCAATCCTGTCGCCCTTTTTAAATACATAGTTAAAATGATCAACAAAGGTGTGCTTGTTGAAGGCTTTGCTCGCGCCCTTTATTTCCATTATTTTATTACCCTGGCGCGAGGTTTTAACGCTTAATTCCACGTTTAACTTTGGCCCGTTGTTTTGGGTTTTAGCCTCAAGGTCATAAAAAGCGTCAATTCTTGATTTTGATTTGGTGCCCCGGGCCTTAGGCTGGCGGCGCATCCACTCTAATTCTTTACGCAATAAATTTGAGTTTTTTTGGAATGTGGCTTCATCCGCACTTTCGCGCTCGGCTTTCCTTTCCAAATAATAGCCATAATTGCCAAAGTAGGGGATGATCTTGCCTTTATCAATCTCTAATATTTCATTACACACATTATCCAGGAAATACCTGTCGTGCGTT